>Ga0315282_10002413_pt1 | contig 34509 bp, 21 predicted proteins | sample YL17G07_20_MG_FD_203693 | JGI IMG/M metagenome (GOLD analysis project Ga0315282, IMG submission 203693) | Sediment microbial communities from Yellowstone Lake, YNP, Wyoming, USA - YL17G07_20 | ecosystem: Environmental > Aquatic > Freshwater > Lake > Sediment | place: USA: Wyoming | collected...
CGGTGAACGTGAAGGGAACCGTCTCGAGCGTGCTCGCCGGCTCGGCGTGCCCGGCCATCCGCTTCCTGGTCGCGGGATGGACGGTCGAGACCGACGCCTCCACCGACTTCCGGAAGGGGTCGTGCGCCAGCATCACGGCGGGCACGAGCGTGCACGTCTTTGGACACACCACCGACACGGGGCGCGTCCGCGCCGAATGGGTGCAGATCGACAAGTGATCAGGCTCGCACATCTTCGGCAAGGCTGAAGCCTCGCCCTCCCCGAGGCGGCGCACGCAGCAAGGCGCCCGGTCACTGCTCTTAAGGATCAGGAACCTCTCAAGGACCAGGAACCAAGGACCGCACGAAGGACCAAGGACCAAGGACGACGTGAGTCAGTGTTGATCGTTATGCAGACGTCACTTTCCCCGCCTTCAGGTACTTGTTGAACCACGCCAGATACCGTTCCAGCCGGTCGCGCTGGTAGCTCGGCATCGTGATCCCGTGGAACTGGCCCGGGTAGATGACGAGCTCGGTGTCGATGCCCTGGCTCTTGAGCGCCTGGTACATCTGCTCGCCGCCCACGAGCGGCACGTTGAAGTCCTGCTCGCCCCCGAGAAACAGCGTCGGCGTCTTGATCCGGTCGGCGTGGAAGAACGGGTAGGAGATCTTGATCCAGAGGTCCTGTGTCTTCCACGGCGGCCCGAGCTCGTTCTCGTACTGCGCGATGTACTGGTCGACGCCGTACATCGTGAGCTGGAGCGCGCTGCCCGCGCCGCTCACCGCTGCCTTGAAGCGCTGGTCGGTCGCGATCGTGTAGTCGGTCAGGATGCCGCCGTAGCTCCAGCCGCCCAGGCCCAGGCGATCCGGGTCGGCGATGCCGCTCGCCACCATGTAGTCGACGGCGCCCAGCAGGTCCACGACCTCCTTGTTGCCCCAGTCGGCGAAGATCGCCTTCTGGAACGCCGATCCGCGGCCCGCGCTGCCACGGTAGTTCACCGAGATCACCACGTACCCGTTGGCCGCGAAGAACTGCCGGTCGAAGCTGAAGTTGTGCGCGTCCTGCCCGTTCGGCCCGCCGTGGATGAGCAGGAGCATCGGATACTTCTGGCCGGGCGTGAACGAAGCCGGCTTCACCATCACACCGTGTACCTCGGTGCCGTCCTTGCTCTTCGAGGTGAAGTCCTCGGTCGTGCCGAGCTGCAGCTCGGCGAACAGTGCGTCGTTCTGGTGCGTGAGGCGCCGCAGGTTGCCGTTCTCGAGCGCATACACCTCTCCGGCCTCGTTTGCCGTTCCCGACAGCAGCACCAGCGTCCCGTCGTCGCGCCGCGAGATGTTGCCGACGACGCGCCGGCCAGTGGTCACTTTCTCGACGGCACCGCCGGCGACGGCCACCTTGCCGACATATGTGATCCGGTCGTCATCGACGGTGAAGAGCAGGTTGCGGCTGTCCGAAGTCCAGACGAGCGCGCCCGAGACCGGCCGATCGACCGTGGCGGTAAGGATCTTCGGCTGCCCGCCCGTGGAGGGCACGATCGCCAGCTTGCTCAAGCCGTACGCCGAGTACTTCGTCTCGTCGCCCTGCAGGTACGCGATCCACTGTCCGTCGGGACTCCACGCCGGGCGCCCGCCATCGTCGCCGGGGAACGTGGTCAACTGCCGCGGCTCGGCGCCGGGCTTCGCCTCGATCACCCAGATGTCGGTGTTCTCGTTCCGGTCCGGGTCGGGGGTCCGGTTGCTGACGAACGCGACGAGCCGGCCGTCCGGCGACCAGGCGGGCGACTCCTCGTCGAACCGCCCTGAGGTCAGCACCTCGGCCTTGCGCGCCTCGACGTCGAAGGTCTGCAGGTGCGCGTGGAGTGGCTGCAGGTAGCCCTCGCGGTCCTGCTTGAAGTGGTAGCGATCGATCACGATCGGCGGCTTCGTCTTGCGCTTCCAGCCCTCCTTCTTCTCCGGCTCGTCGTTCGGGTCGGGGTCGTTCACGACGAGGACCAGCCGCCTGGCGTCGGGCGACCAGGCGTAGTTGGAGACGCCGCCCTTGATGTCGGTGAGCTGCTGTGCCTCGCCGCCGGCGCGGTTGAGCACCCAGACCTGCGACCCCTTCTTCTTCTGCTCCTCGTCGCCGCGCGAGGTGAGGAAGGCGAGGTACCGGTTGTCCGGACTCCAGCGGGGCATGCTTTCGCTGCTCTCGGCGGTGGCGGTCAGCCGGATCTGCTGCGTGCCGTCCCAGCTCACCATCCAGAGGTCGGTGTCGCGCTTGTCTTTCTCGGCGTCCACCGTGCCGACGGTGTAGGCGACCCACTTGCCGTCGGGTGAGACCTGAGGATCGCCGACGGTCTTCAGCTTCGCGAGGTCGTCGAGCGCGATCGGCCGCTTTGCCGCCTGGGCCGCTGCCGGGCTGGCGACAAGCGACACTCCGACGACGAACACCACCGAAGCAGGGAGCAGGCGGAATCTACGCATGACGGCAACCTCCCCGATACTGAGAGAATACAGAAGTCAGAATCCAGAATCCAGAATCCGGGACAATCCCCCGATGAAGCGAGGTGAAGTCTGGCCTCGGCCCGCGGACCTTAGGCTTCGGCGTGCACACGTCCGAAGCCCAACGCCTGAAGCCTGACGCCAGGACAACAGATGATCCTCGGCCGCGCATCGTACCACGCCGGTGGCGCGCGGGCCAGAGCCTGAAGCGGAGAGGCAAGAGCCTCGTCATCGTCGACAGGACGATTGATCTGGCCCCGTGGAAGGGGTAGACTCGCGGCGATCTGCGAAGAACGGGCGACCCGCACCTCTGACGTCGCTCCTCGGCCAGCGCAGCGACGGCCTGTTGCATGCCCCGGCACGGCCCGCGATCTGTCCTGATGCGGGTATCCGAACGTCTGACAGGGACGGAGGACGTCATGGGAACGATGCGGCCAGCTTGTCGCCCGATAGTGCTGGCGCTGGCGCTCGGCGCCTTCGCGGCTTCCGTCGCGTTCGCCCAGACGACGAACCGGTCGGGCATCGAAGGCAAGGTCACCGACCAGAGCGGCGCGATGCTGCCAGGCGTGACGGTGACGATTTCGAGCCCCGCGCTGCAGGCCAAGCAACTCACCTCGGTGACCGACGGCGAGGGCCGCTATCGGTTCACGACGCTGCCGAACGGCGCCTACAGGGTGACGTTCGAGCTGGCGGGCTTCCAGACGGTGAAGCACGAAGACGTGCGCCTGGAGGTCGGGTTCGTGGCGGCGATCGACGTGAAGATGGCGGTCGGCGGCGTCCAGGAGACGGTCACCGTGACCGGTCAGTCGCCCGTCGTGGACGTGCGCACGACGGCGGTGAGCACCAGTTTCAGCAAGGACGCCCTCGAGACGGTGCCCAACTCGCGGAGCATGTGGCAGATCCTCCAGATGAGCCCCGGCCTGCGCATCACCTCCAGCACGCCGGATGTGGGCGGGAGCAGCGTCGGGAGCCAACAGGGCTACGCGAACTACGGGGGCCGCGGCACCAGCGGCAACAAGCCGACGCTCGACGGCGTCGACACGCGCGAGCTGGAAGACTCGGCCGGCTTCTACTACGACTACGGCGCCTTCGAGGAGGTGCAGATCAAAGCGATGGGCAACGACGCGGAGGTGGCCGTCTCGGGTACGAACTTCGTCGGCATCCTCAAGTCGGGCGGGAACACCTTCCACGGCAAGGGCTTCTTCTCCTGGGAGTCGCCGGACCTCCAGAGCAGCAACATCACCGACGAGCTCCGTGCGCAGGGCATCAGCGAGGGGAACCCCCTCAAACAGTACTACGACGTGAACGGGGACCTCGGCGGCCGCATCATCAGGGACCGGCTGTGGTTTTATGGCGGCGTCCGGAAGCAGCGCATCCGCTCGGGCGTCATCGGGTACGATGGGGATTACCTGGTGACCGTCACGAACGCGACCGGCAAGCTGACGACGCAGATCAACCCGAAGCACAAGTTCAACGGGTTCCTGCAGGTGCAGAGCAAGGACCAGCCGGAGCGGGACGGGAGCGCGTACAGGCCGAAGCTGTCCAGCAGGCACCAGGTGTTCAAGCCGAAGGCGGGCAAGATCGAATGGACGTGGGTGGCCTCCGACCGCTCGCTCGTCAATGCCTTCCTCGGCCGCTGGTACTACGACACGACCATCGACGTGTACACGCACGACCCGGCGACCTACGACCTCACCACGCTCATGTACAGCGGAGCGTACAAGAGCACGACCCGGTCCGAGCCGTCCTTCAATCACCGCGGGCGCTGGCAGTACAACGTCAGCGTCTCCCACTACAAGCCCGACTTCCTCGGCGGGACGCACGACCTGAAGGCCGGGACCGAGATCACGCAGGAGGACCGCAAGCAGGGGATGGAGCCGCTCGGCGGCGGCGCTGACTACATGCTGCGGTTCCGGAGCGGGGTGCCGTACGAGATCATGACCTACAACGTGCCCTTCAGCTCGAACAACGTCATGGACATGCAGTCGGCCTACATGAAGGACAGCTGGCGGATCGGTGAGGGCCTCACGATGAACCTCGGCGCGCGCGTCGAGCGCTATCACCTGTTCCTGCCCGAGCAGACCAAGCCGGCCGGCGCCTTCTCGGACGCCGCCACCTTCCCGAAGACCGAAATCCGGACCTGGACCGGCGTCGCGCCGCGCGTGGGGTTCTCCTACGCGCTGACCAACGACGCCAGGACGGTGGTGAAGGCCACTTACGGGCGGTTCAACTGGGTGCTCGACGCGGCGACGGGCGAGAACTACAACCGGAACGCCGTGATCGTCACCGACTACAGGTGGAACGACCTCAACAAGAACAAGGCGTACGATCCGGGAGAGCTGGGCGCGTTCGTCAGCGCGACCGGCGGGTCGAACCGCGTGATCAACCCCGACGTGAAGCAGCCGAAGGTGGACGAGGTCACGCTGAGCCTGGAGCGCGAGCTGGTGAAGAACTTCTCCGCGCGCGCCAGCTACATCTACAAGAACGAGCATGGCCTCATCCAGGACGTCAACACCGCCAGGCCGTACGGGGTCTACAACATCGCGATCAACACCGTAGACCCTGGCCCGGATGGCGTCGTCGGGACCGCGGACGACGGCAAGCCGATCACCATCTTCGACTACGACCCGGCGTACGCCGGGTCCCAGTTCGAGAAGATCGTCGAGCTGAACCTCGCCGGCAACCGAAACGTGTTCCACAACATCGAGCTGGTGGCGAACAAGCGGTTGTCGAAGGGCTGGCAGATGGTCGCGTCCTCCCTGGCCACGCACCGCGACATCTGGCGCAACGGGATCCCGACCGATCCGAACGCGGCGAACTTCTACCCGAAGAGCGTCTACTGGGAGTGGGTGTTCAAGCTCTCGGGCAGCTACATGCTGAGGTACGAGGTCCAGGTCGCGGCGATGTTCACCCACCAGAGCGGCGATCCGCTGGCCCGCGACGCCCGGTTCACCGGGCTCAAGCAGCTCAGCTCGGTGACGCTGCTGATGGAGCCGATGGGCAGCGAGCGGATGCCGAACCAGAACCTGTTGAACTTCCGGGTCGAGAAACGGCAGCGGCTGGGCAGCTACGGCCAAGTCTCGTTCCAGTTCGACCTGTTCAACGCGGCCAACACCAACACCGCGACGACCACCAGCACCCGCTCGGGTCCGACCTACGGGCGCATCACGGCGATCATCCCGCCGCGGATCGCGCGGCTCGGGGTGACGTACACGTTCTGAGAAGGGGAGAAGGGAAGAAGGGGAGAAGGGAAGAACGGGAGGAGGGGAGGGGAGCAGGCTCCCGCCTTGTCTCCTTGCCGCCGGCTTCTTCGTCGAGGAGGCACGATGACGGGACCAGGCGGGCTGCCGGTGACGCCCAGAGCGCTTCGGCAAGAGATTCGGAAGCGGAAGCTGGCGCGACCGACCTGCGGGCTGGCGCCCGGCTATGTGCAGGCGAACCTGGTCGTCCTGCCGCAGGAACGCGCGTTCGATTTCCTCCTCTTCTGCCAGCGCAACCCGAAACCCTGCCCGCTGCTCGAAGTCGTCGAGGGCGGGTCGACCGAGCCCCGCGAGCTCGCGCCGGGCGCCGACCTGCGGACGGACATCCCGCGGTACCGCGTCTATCGCGACGGAGCGCTCGCCGATGAGCCGGAGGACGTCGTTCGTTACTGGCGCGACGATCTCGTGTCGTTCCTGATCGGCTGCAGCTTCACCTTCGAGCGAGCGCTCCTCGAGGCCGGCGTCCCGGTACGGCATGTGGAGCAGGGACGAAACGTCCCGATGTTCGTCACCTCGATTCCCACGAAAGCGGCGGGGGCTTTCGCGGGACCGATGGTGGTGACCATGAGGCCGATCCCGCGCGAGAAGGTCGTGACGGCCGTGCAGGTCACCTCGAGGTTTCCCGCGGTGCACGGCGCGCCCGTCCACATTGGAGAGCCGGAGGCCATTGGGATCGCGGACCTCGCCCGCCCGGACATGGGCGACCCCGTGACAATCAACGAGGGTGAGGTGCCGGTGTTCTGGGCATGTGGTGTGACACCGCAGGCGGTCGCGATCCGGACGAGACCTCCGCTGATGATCACCCACTCGCCCGGCCACATGTTGGTGACGGACCGGCGCGACGCCGAGTACGCTGTCTTCTGAGCCCTGATCCCCGCAGCCCCTGATCCCTGCTCCTGAGCGCCGAGCCCTGAACTTGCTGCCCCGGCCGCCCGCGCCCCTCCCCGGTTCGACGCCGGCTGCCGGCGTCGGGCGGTTCCGGCGCTCGCGCAGAAGTCCAGCAACAACCTCTGGCACGTGGAACTCACTGTTGTCCAAGTTGGCGTGGCCGGGGTGTGTCTCGAGCAGCCACCCATGCGAGCAGCGCGATCAGGACGGCACGAAACACGCGTCGCAGGCCCACGTACGCGCTGAGGCGGAGCGACACCTCCAGCCCGGGACAGGGACGAATCGCCCAGCGATCCTCCCCCGCCGAAGACGCGTCCCCCGCGGGAAACGCGCCACTGGCGCGTTTCCAGTCGACTTGGCCGTCGGCACGTTCGGCCAAGTCGAAAGCGGGGCCCCTCCGCGCTGTCGAGCGGTTGGGGGAGCGACGCACGCCCCGGTGCCAGACCGCACTTTGGACAAGACTGGGTGGAACTTGCGCCGTCGGTGGCACGTCCCCTACAACAGGCGCGGCCCGCCCCCGGCCGCGGGCACCAGTCATTCCGGGGAGGGCCTCCGATGACGCTTCTTGCCGACCTGCGCCTGGCCGCCCGGGCACTCCTGAAGAATCCCGGCCACTCGGCGCTGGCCGTCCTGGCGCTTGGACTGGGCATCGGCCTGACCTCCACCACGTGGAGCGTCGTGCACGGGACGGCCCTGCGAGGCCTCCCCTTCGATCACGCCGAGCAGCTGATGGCGCTCGACCGGCGCGTCCTGGCCGGCAGCACGGAAGGCGTGCCCACGAGGGTCCACGACCTCGCGGACTGGCGGGAGCGGCAGCACTCGTTCGAAGGGCTCGCCGCGTTCTTCATGATGAGCGTCAACCTCAGCGGGGCCGAAGGACAGCCGGAGCGCAGCCCGGGCGCGCTGCTCACCGTCAACACGTTCGATCTGCTCCGCGTCCGTCCGCTTCTCGGACGCGCGTTTCTCGCTGGCGATGACCGACCGGGCGCGCTGCCGGTGGCCATCCTTGGTTATGGCCTCTGGCAGGACCGATTTGGTGGCGACCCGAACGTGGTTGGCCAGACGGTGCGTGTCAACGGCGTCCCGACGACCGTCGTCGGCGTGATGCCCCGGATGTTCCGCTTCCCGATTGGCGAGTCCATCTGGCTCCCGCTGGCGGTCGACCCGCTCCTGAGCAAGCGTGGTGAGGGGCCCGGGCTGGGCGTGTTCGGCCGGTTGAGGGCCGGGACGTCGCTGGAGGTTGCGCGCGCCGAGTTCACGACGTTGGCGAAGGAACTGGAGGCTCGGTACCCGGAGACCCACCGCGGCACCGGCGTCGTCATCAAGCCGTACGACCGGATGTACCTGGCCAGCGACGAGGGCGTCGTGCCCGGGCTCTATGCGATGCTGGCGACCGTGTTCGCCGTGCTCCTCATCGCGTGCGCCAACGTCTCCAATCTCCTCCTGGCCCGTGCGGTCGTGCGGACCAGGGAGCTCGCCGTCCGGGCGGCGCTCGGCGCGAGCCGGCTCCGGCTCGTGTCGCTGGTGCTGGCGGAGTCGTCCGTGATCGCGCTTGGCGGCGGCGCGCTGGGGGTCGCCCTGGCCTTCCTCGGCATCCGGTGGTTCCGCGAGAAGGCCATGCTGACAAACCCGCCGTTCTGGCTGGAGTTCAAGCTCGATGGCGCCGTCCTGCTGTTCGTGCTCGGTGCGGCCGTCCTGTCCGCTCTCGTCGCCGGCGTTGTCCCGGCGTGGCGGTCGTCGCGGCCGAACATGCATGAGGTGCTCTGCGACGCCGCCCGGGGAACCTCCAGCCTGCGCCTCGGCCGCTTCAGCCGGGCGCTCGTCATCACCGAGCTGGCGTTGTCGTGCGCGCTGTTGCTGCCGGCCGGCATGATGACGCGCAGCATCGTGAACCTGCGAGAGTTCAACGTCGGGTTTGCCGTCGACCTGCTGACGGCGCGCGTCATGTTGCCGCGCGCCGACTATCCGGACAACGCGAAACGCCTGCAGTTCTTCGAGGAGCTGACGTGGTACGTCGGCTTGTTCGGGACGCTGTTCGTGGCGTTTGGCGTCGCGGCGCTGCTGCTCGCGGTGGTGGGGCTCTACGGTGTGGTGGCGTTCTCGACGGGGCAACGGGCCCACCAGATCGGGATCCGGATGGCGCTCGGCGCGACCACACGCGATGTCATCTCGCTCGTGATGCAGCAGGGCGTCTGGCAGTTGGGTCTCGGTACGACGCTCGGCGTTGCGGCGGGGCTCGGCTTCTCACGCGTGATGGCGCGCTTCTTCTTCCGGGTGACGCCGTTCGATCCGGCGACGGTCGCAACCGTCCTCATCGTGCTGGGTACGACGACGCTGGTGGCGTGCCTGTTCCCGGCGCGACGCGCGGCGCGCACGGAACCGTCGGTGGCGCTGAGGGACCAGTAGGGCCTGGACTGCGGCAGGCGGGTCGGAACCGGAGGGAAGGGGTCGTGGACCAGCTCGCTCGTGACATCCGGTACGCCGTGCGCCTCTTGTGGAAGAGCCCGGCGTTCACGCTGACGGCGGTTGTGTGTCTGGGTCTTGGCATCGGCGCGAACACGGCGCTGTTCGGCATCTTCAACAGCCTGCTGTGGAAGCCGCTGCCGGTCCAGGAGCCGGAACGCCTGGTTCGCGTCTACGCCAAGGGTGCGGGCGACACCTGGTTGTACCTGAACTTCTCCTACCCAGAAATGCAGGACTACCGCGGCAAGAACGACGTGCTGTCCGGGCTCGCAGCCACGACGGGTGCCGAGCTCGGGTTCCGCACGGCGGGAACCGATCCGATGCGGGTGTTTGGGGAGGTGGTCACCGACAACTACTTCGAGGTGCTTGGCATCGGGCCGCGCATGGGGCGCGTGTTCGTCTCGCGCCACGACGGTTCGCTTCGTACTGTCCCCGAGGTCGTCCTCAGCCATCGATTCTGGGAGAGGCGTCTCCACTCGGATCCGGCCATCATCGGGAAGACCGTCTGGCTCAGCGGCGCCGCGTTCACCGTGGCGGGCGTGATGCCGCCCGCATTCAAGGGAACCGCCAGCGTGTCCGTCTTCGCCCCGGATCTCTGGCTGCCGATCGGAACGCTGCCCCAGATCGACCCGAGCTACCAGGCGATCTTCCAGAATCGCGCCTCTCGAGCGCTGAACCTGATCGGACGCCTGAAGCCCGGTGTCAGCGTGCCACAAGCCCAGGTGGCGCTCCGCACGATCGCGGCGCGCCTCGAACGCAGTTATCCGGAATCGAACAGGGGCGTGACGGCGCTCGTGTTCCGCGAGCTCGACACGCGGCCGGAGGTCTACAACGCTCGGCCCGTCAACCTCGTGGCCGTCCTGTTCCTCGCCTTCTCGGCGCTCGTGCTGCTGGTGGCCTGTGCGAACCTGGCCAACCTGCTGCTGGCGAGGGCCGGCGCCCGCCAAAAGGAGATCGCGCTGCGGCTCGCACTAGGGGCGGGGCGCCCGCAACTCGTGCGGCAGCTCCTGATCGAGGCCGTGGTCCTCGCGCTCGTTGCGGGCGGCGTCGGGCTCCTAGTGGGGTACGGAGTGTCGCGCGCAGTGTCGGCGGTCTCGCTGCCCGGCGATCTTCCGATCGTGTTCGACCCGGCGATCGATACCCGCGCCATGTGGTTCACGCTGGCGATATCGCTCGTGGCCGGGGTGGCCTTCGGCCTGGTGCCGGCGCTCAGAGCCTCGCGCCCCGACCTCGTGCCGGCGCTGAAGGACGGTTCGTGGACGGCCGGCGGCCGCCGTCGCAGGCTCACGCTCGCGAATGCGCTCGTCGTGGCGCAAGTCACGGTTTCGCTGGTCCTGCTCGTGGCCGCCGGCCTTTTCTGGCGCAGCGTCGCCGGGGCGAGAACCATCGACCCCGGCCTCGACACCCGTCATCGGGCGCTCGTGTCCTTCAGCCCGTCGCTCGTTCGCGACGACGCGCTCCGAACGTCGACCTTCTACCGCGCGCTGCTCGACAGGTTGAGCCAAGTCCCCGAGGTCGAGCGTGCCGCGCTGGCAAGCTGGGTGCCCCTGGGGTTCCAGCTCGAGGAGAGCCGCCTGATCATCCAGGGCGGGGAGGCGCGGCCGGACCAGGACAAGCAGCGGGCCCTCGTGAACGTGATCACGCCTGGTTACCTCGAAGCGATGGGCGTGCCGATCAGACGGGGCCGCGGGTTCACCGACCAGGACGACGCCTCGGCGCTGCCCGTGGTCATGGTCAACCAGACGCTCGCGCGCCTGGCCTGGCCGGGACAGGACCCGATCGGCCAGCGGCTGCAAGTCGATGGCCAGAACCAGCCGTGGCTGACAGTGGTGGGTGTCGTGGCCGACGGCAAGTACCGCACGCTGCGCGAGCCGCCCCAGCCCTACATGCTCCGCCCCTTCGTGCAACAGCCCACCTCCAGGATGACGCTCGTCGTCAAGTCCGCCCGCGACGACGCGAGCGCACTGGCCGCCGTTCGGCGCGAGGTACAGGCCGTCGATCCCTCGATGCCGCTGCTCGACGTGAAGACGATGGAACAGCACCTGCAGCAGAAGGTGTTCTTCGAGCCGCGCGCGATGGCCGCGCTGGCCGGTCCGGTGGCCTTGCTGGCGATGGTCATTGCTTCGCTCGGTCTCTACGGGGTGATGGCCTACTCGGTCAGCCGGCGCACGAGGGAGATCGGCATCAGGCTCGCGATTGGAGCGAAGCCCCGCGATGTGGCGCGCATGGTGATGACGCAGGGGCTGACGATCGTGGCGGTCGGGGTCGGCCTGGGCGGTCCGGCCGCGCTGGGTGTGGGGCGCGTGATGAGACGCGTGCTGGTCGGCGTCGCGCCAACCGACGCGCTCGCGTTTGCCGGGGCGCTTGCGCTGCTGGCCGTCGTCGCGGTGCTGGCGACCTACCTTCCGGCGCGCCGCGCCAGCCGGGTCGACCCCCTGGTGGCGCTGCGGCAGGAATAGAGGCTGCGACGCCGACGGCGCGGGCGGAGCCAAGGGAGATGGCTCCATGACGACGTTCGGGTGGGTTCGTTACGTGATCGCGCTTGTGCTGCTCGTCAGCGGCCCCGGCGCGGTGCTCTTTTGGTTTCCGGTGCATCCGCTCGCGAAGCTCTGGCGGCGGGTCGGCTATGGGTGGGCCTATGTGGCAGGGTTCGGGGCGTTTACCCTGTCGGCCGTCGTGCTGGCGACGTACCGGCGGCCACTCCTGTCGATCGAGTTCGGCACGAGCGTCGCGACGACCGGGCTTGGCTTCGTGCTGATCGTTGCAGGCGGCATTCTTCGACGTTGCTGGCGGCGCCAGCTGACGATGCGGACGCTCTACGGTCTTCCCCAGCTCGCACCGAATCGCTACCCGGGCAGGCTGCTGACGGAAGGAGTGTATGCGTGGGTTCGACACCCGCGTTATCTCGAGGTGCTCGTCGGGTTCGCCGGCTTCGCGCTGGTCTCGAACTACCTGGCGGCGTACGGGGTCGTCTTGTTCCTGCTCCTGTCGTTTCTCGTCTTGATTCCATTGGAGGAGCGCGAGCTCGTCGAGCGGTTCGGGCCGGCCTACGAGGATTATCGCCGGCGCGTGCCCGCGCTCATCCCGCGGCGCGCCGGCACCAGAGCGCGCCATCTTTCACGCCAGGTGCAGACCAGGAGCCGCTGAGACGTACTGGCCGTCCCCAAGCTGATCATCGTCGCGGGCGGAGATCGGAAGAGGATCGAGCTCGAGCTGGCGACGCTCGAGCTCGGGGCGATCGAGCTCTGCGACGCGAATGGGAACGTCGCCCTGGCCTACCGCGACGGCTGGCTCGACGGCGGCGTACGAAGATGGCCCGCCGGTTGTTCCTTCCAACTGGACCCTGCGCGGAGGCACCCGTGGCGGCGTGTCAGTTGAGTGGATGGTGACCTCGGAAGCCTTCCGCCGGACACCAGCAAAGAACAAGGAGATAACCTGCTCTCTAGCCCTTCGGCTCCGGCATAGGCGGCGAACACCGAGCGGTGCACGACGGGCACGCTCGGCGGGTGAGCGATAGCGTGTCTCAGCGCACCCCGGATGCGCGACCACGAGCTGTGGCCCGCGTCGGGCAGGAGCCGGCGGATGCCGGCGATCTTCGCCGGGTCTCCGCCGACGAACACGATCGGGACGTGCCGTGTCGGTTTGAACTGCCGCAGCATGAGAGCCAGGTCGCGTCCCTGGGCGGGCAGGCGCGAGAGATCGATCACGATTGCCTGGACCGGCCGATCACGCAGCTCCGCCAGCAGCTCGCGTCCTCGTGGCACGTCGTGGACGACCTCGTGGCCGGCCAACGCCAGCCGGTTGGCGTGTTCCGCCGCCTCGGCCGCGTTCCAGTGGATCAGGCGTACTCGCGTCATGCGGCCTCTTGCTCTTCCAGCCGGCTGAACCGGCCCAACGACAACGCTAGCCGTCCTGCACGAGCCGAGCAGGTTGCGAGCCGGCGCCGGCACCCTGGACGATCCGCGTGATCTTCAGGCCGCCCAGTGTCTCACCTTCGACGAATCCCTGCATCGCCGCCTCGGCGAACCAGCCGTCGTGCAGAAGGTCGAAGAACCATTCGTCGGTGTACCGAGGGTCCTCCTGGAGCATTCCGGACCCCAATCTCAGGAGCCACTCCCTGTTGGCATGTTCCTGCGAACCGAGCGGTGGGGCCATGACGATTGGCACACCCAGGGCGGTGTAGAACGACAGCTCGCTCGGCTTGGTCCACAGCACATCAGTGGTCCTCAGCGCCAGATTGAACTGCCGGAAGTAGTCGGCGATCGTGCGGTCGAAGACGATGTCCACTCCTCCACCCAGGTGCTCGGTCAATCCCAGATCTGCAACCTCGTGCAACAAGTAGTCCCTCGGGCGCTCCTTGATCCCGACCGCCGCCACCACTCTGATTGTCCCCTTTCTGATCCTGTCTCTCAGGCTCCGCAGGAGCTGCGAGGCGATCTCCTTCTGAGCGCCGGCTCCGCCGATGGTGAAGAGAATCGTCAAGGGATGACCCGAGTGTGCCGGCACGACGCCCACCTTCTCCCTGATCAGCGTGCCGTACCGCTCGGAGTACTTCCCGGCGGGGTCCAGGTTCGCGAGCCGCCGGCCCAGGTCCTCCTTCAGAATGCGGCACTCCCCGTCGCCGATGTTCTCGGCCGGCAGGGGATAGCCCGTCAGGAAGACGTTTTCCGGTCTCACTCCGTACAGGTGGAGCCGCTCCACGACACGCTCGTTCGGTGCGAAGTATCTGATTTTGCTCGAGGCGGGGTGTGGGGGCGCCCAGACGCGGGCGATGTCGGCGTCACAGACGATGCAGTAGATGTCGCCGGGATAATCGAAGAACTCGGCCATGAAGGCCGGGACGAAGAACGAGGTCACCAGCGGCAGCGTCGGGGAAGCCGTCCGCAGCCTCTCGATCAGGTCCCTTCCCCAACCCGATTCGATCAGCGAGTAGACCGCCTTGAGATTCCAGTCCGGCCCGGACAGATCCCTCCTGGGATAGAACCGCAGGATCCTCTGAACGGCGTCGAACGCGTTGAAGAGGGCGTTGCCGACGACGGGCAGTCTCTGGGTGTTGGACATGAGCTCGTAGAATCGCCGGGTCCTGTCCCAGATGTTCCTGTCGTCGTCCGGCATGCCGGCATAGTTGTTGGCCAGCAGCACCGCTCCGTCTGGTGACAGGTCTCTCAGGGGATAGGCCGTGCGCTGGTGGCCGTAGCCCATGTCGACCGCGATCACCCAGGCGTGCTGATTGGCGGCTGACGTCATGGTGACCTTTCCGCTCGCCGTCGGTCGGCAACCCGTCACTCCCACTCAAACCCTCTGCCCGCGCCAGTGATCAGCACCGCCGGCATACGAGGCCCCCCAGATGTCGTTGTGCCCGTCCTGCAAGGACGCGGCTGGCGGCCCAGTGTACCCCTCCTCCCGCTTCTGCAGGAATCCGACCGGCGCCTGCGCCAAATCCGCCGCTTCCTGACAGACAGGGGCCTTCAGCCGGCCACGGGCGTCGAATGACCTGAGCACGGTTCGCGGGAGCCTGCTCCTTGGGCTGATCGAGCGATCGAAGGTGGAAGGGACACGGCTCCGGGCAGGCGCCGTGGTAGCACGGTCGGGCTCCGAGGATCGGACCGCGGGGCCCAGGGCTGAAGCCCTGGGCCGCGACCGTCGTGCGGCCTGCTATTCAGCGCGGAGCGCCGTCACCGGATCGATCCGTGTGGCGCGGAGCGCCGGGACGAGCGAGCCCAACAGGCCGATGGCGACCAGGCCGAGCACGCCCGCCGCGATCGTTGCCGGATCGTTGGGGCTGATGCCGTAGACGAGGCCGCCGACGAGGCGCGTCGCCGCCGCCACGCCCAGCAGCCCCATCGCGACGCCCATCCCGGCCAGCGTGACGGCGCGCCGGAGCACCAGCCGCAGCACGCCGCTCGGAGTGGCCCCGAGCGCGATCCGAACGCCTATCTCCTGCGTACGCTCGGCGACGAAGAACGACATCAGGGCGTAGATCGCCGCAGCGACCAGCACCAGCGCGGTCGAGGCGAAGAGGCCGACGAGCAGCGTCCCGAAGCGCCGCTCGGCAATGGAGGCGTCCACGAGGCCGGCCGTGGTGCGGATGTTGGAAACGGGTTGGTCCTTGTCTACACGGGCAATCTCGCGCCGGACCACGGCCACCATGCTCATCGGCTCGACGAAGGTACGGATCACGAGGAACCTGAGGTCCGGGGGCGAGACCTGATAGGGGAAGTAGGCCTCCGGAAGCGGGTTCCGTTCCATGCCCCACTGTCGCGTGTCGCCGGCGACGCCCACCACCTTCACCCAGGGTTCCTGCTTGAAGCGAAACCTCTTGCCGATCGGATCCTGCCCTGGCCAGAAGCGACCGGCCATCGTATGGTTGATGACCGCAACAGAGAGATTCGCCATGCCGTCTCTCTCGGTGAGGTCGCGGCCCGCGAGCAGCGGGATGCCTATCGTTTCGAGGTAACCGGGCGTGACCGCCTTGAGCTCAACGAGCGGGCCTCCACTCGGCCCGGTTTCGCGCCCCTCGATGGTCGCCCATCTGTTCGTGCCGCCTTCCAGCGGGAGCCGGTTCACCGCAGCCGCGCGACGGACCCCGGGTAGCGTCTCGATGCGTCTGACCGACTCCTCGAAGAAGGCGCCGATTCGATCCGGCTCTGCGTACCTGGGGCCGGAGAGGTCGAGCCTCATCGTCAGCACGCCCTCCGTACTGAACCCCAGATCCATGGTACGGAGGGTCCAGTAGCTCCTCAGCATCAGACCGGCGCCGTTGGCCAGCACGAGGGTCAGCGCGACCTGCGCGACGACGAGGAGGCGCCGCCCGCCGCTGCGACCCGCCACCGACGATCCCCGCCCCTGGCTGAGAGCCTCGCTGAGGGATCTGTGCGACGCCGCCAGCGCCGGCACGGCGCTCGAGACGAAACCGACCAGCAGGGAGAGCAGCAACGTTGCGGAGAGAATCCACCCGTCGACCTTGATCTCCTGGATCCGAGGAATGGTCGGAGGCATGATCGCGCGCAGCAACCCCGTTGCTGCTTCCGCCACGAGGACGCTCGCGGCCCCACCAACCAGGAACAGCGGCAGACTCTCGGTCACGAATTGCCTGACCAGGCGGCTGCGGCTGGCACCCAGGCCGGCGCGGATGGCGATCTCGATCTGCCGTCTCATCGCCCTGGCCATGAAAAGCCCTGCGACGTTGGTCCCCACGACGAGAAGCATCAGCACAGATGCTCCGAGCAGCATCCAGAGCCGCCGCACGAATCGCCCCACCAGCACCTGGCGCGTGGGAACGATCCGCGCGGCGCTGTTCTTGTTCGCATCCGGGTAGGCCTGCTCGAGGCGCTCGGAGATCAGATCCATCTCCGCCTGGGCGGCATCGACCGTCACGCCGGATTTCAGCCGGCCCTGGGCCAGGAACCTGTTCCAGTCGCGGTGGACCTCCAACTTGTCCAGGGAAAGCGGGACCCAGACGTCCGTTGGCTTGCCGGCCGACCAGGGGCACGGGTGCTGGAACCCCGGTGGCATGACGCCGACGATCGTGTAGGCTTCGCCGTCGAGTGTGAGGGATCTGCCGAGCGCTCTCGGATCCGCTCCGAGGCGGGTCCTCCAGAAGCCGTCGCTGACGACGGCTACCCTGTGCTGCCCGTGGCGCTCCTCGTCCGGACGGAAGGTGCGGCCGAGGGCTGGCTGGACGCCCAGGAGCTCAAACAGCCCCGCCGTCGTGGCCGTCCCCTGGATGCGTTCGGGATCCCCGCGGCCGGTCATGTTCACGGACTCGGGGGCGAACGCCACCAGCCGCTCGAACGAGCGGCTCTCTCTTCGCCAGTCAAGGAAGTTCGGTCCGGAGACCGGGGCCGATTCGGGGATGCGGCGCTCCCCTTTGTCCACCCGCCAGATGATGACCAACTGCTCGGGGGAGCGGAACGGCAGGGGCTCGAGCAGGACGTTCTTGACGACGCTGAAGGTGGCGGTGTTGAGACCGATACCGAGCGCCAGGAGGAGGACGACCGCGCCCGCGAAGGCCGGGGCCCTCGAGAGTTGGCGGAAGCCGTCGCGCAGATCCTGTCGGATCTCATCCACGTGAGTCAGCATGTGACCTCCGTCACTCCCGTCTCGTTGGATGAGGGAAGACGTACACCGATTAGACGGCGGGAATAGGGTTTCGGGTTCGCCGGAAGCTCCCCTTCATCTTCCTTGGACGCGAACGATTTGTGAGTGCGTTGGACTGGAACGTCACTGCCACTGTCTTTGCCCGCGGGCGAACCAGGCTCGGGCCGCCTGACGGGTCGGTTGGGTGTGCGCCTGGATCTCCGCCGGCAGAGTATGATCAGGCTTAGGAGGCTTCCGAGGACGACATGTTCATCGGCCATTACGCCGTCGGCTTTGCGCTCAAGCGCTCCGCGCCCAGGACGTCCCTGGGCCTGCTCCTCGCGTCCGCGCTGTTCCTGGATCTCATCTGGATCTATCAGCGGACGACGCGGGCTGTGGATCGAACGGGGCGCCTGGGGTTGTGGATCCTCGTCGCGCTGCTCGCGGTCATCTACGTGGGGAACGCGTTCGGGCAGCCGCCGCCCAGCGTGCGCGCGCTGGCGTTCGTCGCGCTCGCGGCCTGGATCTTCCCCTTCTGGGCGGCGTGGATCGACCGGCATCGCGAGGTGGTCGTCGATAGTCGATAGTCGGTAGTCGATAGTCCTTGGTTGTCAGAGGTCGAGTGGGGCGCGCCAGGAACCAAGGACCGAGAGCCGCACCAAGGACCAGGGACCAAGGACCAAGGACTACAGCCTATTCATACCTGAGCGCTTCGACCGGATCGAGGGCGGCCGCCTGACGCGCCGGCCAGTAGCCGGCGACGACACCCGTGCCGAATGATGCCGCCAGGCCCGCCGTCACCGCCCAGGCGGGCGGCACCGCCGAGAAGCCCGAGAACGCAAAGCCGAGCAGCACGCCCGCCAGCACCGCCAGGCCGACGCCGGCCAGACCGCCGGCGCCCGAGAGCATGGCGGCCTCCAGCAGGAACTGCGCCAGCACCTCGCGCCGCCGGGCGCCGATGGCCAGCCGCACGCCGATCTCGCGCGTGCGCTCGCGCACGCTGATGATCTGCACGTTGGCGATGCCGATGCCACCGATGAAGAGGCTGACCGCGGCGAGCGCGACGGTGACGAGGCCGATCTGCGCGCTCAGCGCGTCGAGCGAGCGGATGATCTGATCGGCGGTCGAGAGCATGAAGTCGTTCGGCTCGTCCGGCGTCAGGCGCCGCAGGCGGCGCAGGATCGTCTCGGTCTGGATGCGCGCCTGCTCGCGCGCGCCCGGCCTGGCGCGCACGTAGAGCACGACGCGCTCGGCCTCCGTGTACCGCCGCGCCGCGGTGCCCGCCGGGATCGACAGCACGCTGTCCTGCCGGTTCTCGCCGAAGAAGCCGCCCTTGCGCCTGGCCAGCTCTCCGACCACGAAATAGGTCTCGCCCGAGAGCGACAGCGTCTTGCCGATCGCGGCCCTGTTGCCGTAGAGCGCGCGGGCGAGGCTGGCGCCGATGACGGCCACCTTCGCGCCGGCCCGGTCTTCCAGATCGGTGAAGGGCCGGCCGGCGACGAACTCGGCGCCAACCACCTCGAAGAAGTTCGGCGAGGCGCCTTCGACCAGCACGGTATCCGACTCGTTGCCGCCCGCGCGTGCGGTCAGGGCGCGGCCGTTGACCACCGTCGGCACGATCACCTGGACGCCGACCTCGCGAATCGCGCGGCCGTCGCGCACCAGGTCAGCGGCCCACTCGGCCTTCAGCGGCTTGCGCCGCGCCTCCTGCTCGGACGGGATCGCGTACGGGTCGCCCGAAAGGTGAAACGCGAAGACGTTCTCGGTGCCCAGCTCGCGGAACAGCAGCGCGACTTGGTCGCGGAGGTTCGTGAGCACCGAGGCGACGAGCACGACGGTGACGATCCCAATCACGATGCCGATGATCGCGAGGACCGAGCGGGCGGGCTGCGTGCGCACCGAGTCGAAGGCCAGGGCGGCCGACTCGCCCAGTGCGCTACGCCAGTCGCGAACGGGCTTCTGGATCATTGGAAGCCTTGTCAGAATCCAGGAGCGAGGATTCGCCATCCAGAAGGCATTCTGAATTCCGCATGACACAGGACACAGAATGCGGGACACAGAATGTTGCCGGCCGCGCGCTTCCCATTCTGTATTCTGTGTCCTGTGTCCTGTGTCCTGTGTCCTGTGTGTGTTCTGTCCCTACTCCTGCCTCACCGCCGCAATCACGTCGATCCTCGCTGCACGCCGTGCCGGGTACCAGCCGGCCAGGATCCCGCTGGCGGCGGCCGCGCCGAGGCTCCACCCGATCGTGCCCGGCCTAAGCGGCAGGTCGATGCCGAGCGGGCGCGACGCGAGGGCAAGCACGAACGCCCCGGCCAGCAGGCCGGCCGCGCCACCCGCCAGCGCGACGAGCGTCGACTCGGCGAGCACCTCGATCGTGATGTGCCGCCGGGCCGCGCCGATGGCCCGGCGCACCCCGATCTCGCGCGTCCGCTGCGTCACCGACACCAGCGTCGTGTTGGTGACGACGACGATCGCGGCCAGGAGCGCCATGGCCGAGATCGGCGCGGCGGCCGCCTTGACCCGCTCGGAGATGTTCTGCACGAAGCTGCGGGCGGCTTCGGGCGTCAGCACGTCGAAGTTGTCGGCCGCGCCGGGTCGCAGTTGCCGCCGCGCCCGCATCGTGATCTGCGCCCGGTCCTCGGCGGCGTCGGTGCGCCCGGCGAGTGGGGCGCGCGCGAACACCTGGAGGCTGCCGGGCGCGCCGAACGCCCGTTCGAACGCCTGCAGCGTGATCCAGACGTAGCGATCGAGCGACACGCCTCCGGCTGTACCCTGCCGCGCCTGCACGCCGACCACGTCGAACCCGCGGCCGGCGATGCGGACGCTGCGCCCGAGCGGATCGAGGCCGGGAAACAGCTGGTCGGCGATGTCGGCGCCGATGACCGCCACCTGCGCCGCCCGGCTCTCCTCGTCGCGCCGCAGGAACCGGCCGCGGCCGATCTCCAGATCGCGGATCTCCAACAGGCTCGCGGAGGTGCCGTTGACGGCCGCGTTCTCGTACTTCCGCCCGCCTGCCGTCACGTCGGCCGAGCGCTGCGTGACGGGCGCGTAGACGACCAGGTCGCCGGCGTACCGGTCGAGGAAGCGGACGTCGCTGCGGCGGATGACGGGGTTTCGGGCGAGCTTGTCAGCCAGCGCCTTGCGGCTCAGCTCGGTGCTACTGACCCGTGTGAGCACGAAGGTATCGCTGCCGAAGGTCCGCGCGCTGGTCTGGCGCGCGTAGCGCGCGAACCCGTCGAGCCCGGTGATGACGACGGCGACGGTGGCCACGGCCACCGCAATCGCAAGCATGCCGAGCGCCGCGCGCAACGGGTTGGCGAGACACGCGTTCCACGCTTCGCGGATGGCGTCCCCGTACTCGCGGCCGGCAGCCGGGCGCCTCATCTTGCCGCCTGCTTCACGGCTGCGCCGTCGCCGAGCTCTCGAAGCGCCTGGAAGGGGCCGATGATGACCGGCGTCGCTTCGGCGATGCCATTGACCTCGATGTCGAGCCCGCCGATGATCCCCGTCTGGACCGGCAGGAAGGTCGCTCGATCGTTCCGGAACGTGAAGACGCCCGAGCGATCGCCCGAGCCGCCGGCGCCCGGTCTGAGAACGACGGCCTGGAGCGGCACGGTGAGCACGTTCGACCGCTCCGCGGCGAGTACCTCGGCGTCGCACGTCAGGCCCGGACGGAGCCCCGGGTCAGGCTGGTCGAGCCGGATCACCACCTTGAACTCGCGGGCCGCGGCGGCGGTCGTGGTGACCGGCAGGGCGCTGGCGCCGACCTCCACGACGCGTCCGGTGAACACTCGTCCCGGGACCGCCTCGAGCGTCACGCGCGCCGTCTGGCCGACGGCGACCCGCAGCACGTCGGCCTCGGCCACCTTGATCTCGGCGTTGATGGCGCTCAGGTCCGACACGGTCATCAGCGTCGTCCCCGGCTGGTTCTGGATGCCGATGACCACCATCTCGCCGAGGCGCACCTGCAGGCGGCTGACGGTGCCGTCAATCGGGGCGACGACTTCCGTCTTCGAGAGGATGTCGCTCGCACGGACCACCTGCGCGCGCGCCTGCGTGACGCGGCGGTTGGCGGCGGCGAGCATCTCGGTGGCGCGGGCGATCGCGGCCTGCGCGGCCGCCACCTGCGCGTCGGCCGCATCCGCGCCTGCCTGGGCCGAGTCGAGATCGGCGGCGGTGACGAGCCCCTGGCCGTTCAGCTCGTGTGTCCGCGCGAGCACCTGGCGGGCCTCGCGCGCCCGGGCGCGCGAGGCGTCGAGGTCGGACATCACGGCCTGGACCTGCCGCCGCGCCGCCTGTTCCTCGGACTCGAGCGCGCGCACCTGCGCGGCGGCCGCGTCGGCGTCGCTACGCGCCTGCACCGGATCGATCCGCGCCAGGACCTGTCCGGCCTTGACGCGGTCGCCCTCGGCCACATTGAGGGCCACGATCTTCCCCATCACGCTCGAGCCGATGTCGGCGAACCGCGTCGCGACGATCTCGCCCGATGCGGTCACGTAGGACCGGAACACGGCCCGCCGCGACACCGTGCCGACATCCACGGTGACCACCTTGCCGGCGCGCCGCGCGACGGCGTACGACCCGATCGCCAGCAGGACGGCCAGGCCTGCCAGCCACCACCATGCGCGTCGTTTCATGTGAACCGAGATCTGTGCGACCGCCGCGGGCGCATCCTCTGCAGGAACCCGCGCCGGCTGAACCTTATTCCCGGTATCTTACGTGCGCCGAGGGAAGGAGGGAAGGAGGGAAGGAGGGAAGGAGGGAAGGAGGGAAGAAGGGAAGAAGGGAAGGAGGGCAGGAGGGGAGGAGGGAAGAACGGACCGGCGCTACGAACCGGCCCGTTCGTGGGTTGGCGCCGTGGCTGCTGTGCGTCGCCAGTGGAGATAGACCGGGATGCCCAGCGCGAGGAACGCGAGCCCTGCCCAGGCCTGTGCCGGCTTCTCGACGAGCGTCATCCCTACGAACCACGTCGAGACGGCGACGAAGAAGAGCGGCGTGAGAGGGTAGAGCGGCACCCTGAACGACCGTTCGGCGCGCGGCATCCGGCGCCGCAGCACGAACACCGCGGCGGCTGCCAGGGCGAAGAAGATCCAGTCGGTGAACACGACGTAGGAAATGAGGTTCTCGAACGTGCCCCAGAACAGGATGAGGACGACGGCCCAGAGCGACTGCGCGATGATCGAGAAGGCCGGCGTCCGGAAGCGGGGATGCACCTCGGCCACCTTGCGGAACAAGACGCCGTCGGTCGCCATCGCAAAGTAGATGCGTGGCGCGGTCAGCGTGTAGATGCCGACAACGCCGAAGGTCGACACGAAGATGGCGAGCGAGATGAGGCTACCGCCCGCCGGGCCGAGCACCCGGCTCACTGCGTCCGCCGCCACGCGGGTCGAGGCGGCGATCTGGGACGGCGTCAGCAGGAACATGTACGCCACGTTCGCCGACACGTAAACGAGCGTGACGGCCACCGTGCCGATTGTCATGGCGAGCGGGAGCGTGCGGCGCGGATCCTTGACCTCGGCCGCGGCGTACGTGGCATGCTGCCACCCGCCGTACGACCACAGCACGCCCGCCATGGCCAGCGCGACCGCGCTCGCGAGGCCGCCCGGCATCCGAGAGGCGGCGAGCGAGAAGTTGGTGGTGTTGGAGGACCCGAGAGCCAGGCCGATGATCACCAGCCCGAAGATGCCCGCCAGCTTCAGCACCGTGAACACGTCGGAGAAGATCGCCCCCGCCTTCACGCCGAGGACGTTGATCGTCGTGAGCAGCAGCAGGCCGGCGATGGCCACGATGCTGGTGCCCGCCGGCCCGAGCGGGACGAAGTAGCCGAAATAGGTTGCGAAGGCCACGCTCAGGGCGCCGAGGCCGCCGGCGTTGACGACGAGGAAGTACGCCCAGCCGAACAGGAACCCCACGAGCCCGCCGTACGCCTCGCGCAGGTAGACGTACTGGCCGCCCGTACCCGGCAGCATCGAGGCGAGCTCCGAGAAGGTGAGCGCGCCGGCAAGCGCCATCAGGCCGCCCACGACCCAGACGACGACGATGAGCCAGGGCGAGGGGAGCGACCGGGCGATGATGGACGGCGTCAGGAAGATGCCCGACCCGATGGTGCCGCCGATGGCAATCATCGTCATGTCGAACAGCGTCAGACTGCGCCGCAGCTCGGTCATGGGGCGCCCAGCTTAGCACGTGACCGCGCGCGGAGGGCGCAGAGACCGCGGAGAGGATCCATGTGAGGGAGGCCATTCGAGACCTGACCCAACGGCCCCGGTGCTACAATCCGGGCGGCAGATCATGCCTCTGTCGCCCGGCGTACGCCTCGGCCCGTATGCGATCCTTGCACCGTTGGGCGCGGGCGGCATGGGCGAAGTGTACCGCGCCCGCGACGCACGGCTCGATCGCGACGTCGCCGTCAAGGTGCTGCCGGCCCATCTCGTCGAGGATGCCACGGCGCTTGCTCGGTTCGAGCGCGAGGCCAAGGCGGTCGCCGCGCTCTCCCATCCGAACATCCTCGCCATCTTCGACGTCGGTCGTGAGGGCTCAACCGCCTACGTCGTCACGGAACTCCTCGAGGGCGAAACCCTGCGCGAGCGCCTGGCCGGCGGAGCCCTGCCCGTGCGCAAAGCGGCGGACTACGCGGCCCAGATGGCTCAGGGGCTGGCGGCCGCGCACGAGAAAGGGATCGTGCACCGTGATCTGAAGCCCGAGAACGTGTTCGTCAGCGCCGCCGGGCCGGTCAAGATTCTCGACTTCGGGCTGGCCAAGCCGGAGCAGCCCGCAACGGCTCTGGGCCCCACCGGTACCCCTACCAGACTGGCGACGACCGATCCGGGCGTGGTGCTGGGCACAGTTGCCTACATGGCCCCGGAGCAGGTGCGCGGCCAGCCCCTCGATCACCGCGCTGACCTCTTCGCCTTCGGCGCGACGCTCTACGAAATGCTCACGGGCTGCAGAGCCTTCCAGCGCGAGACCGCCGCCGAGACGATGACGGCCATTCTCAAGGATGACCCGCCGGAGCTGGCTGCTGTCGACCCGAGGATCCCGCCGGGCCTCGTGCGCATCGTCCAGCACTGCCTCGAAAAGCATCCCGAGGAACGGTTCCAGTCGGCGCGCGACCTCGCGTTCGACCTGCAGACAGTCGCGAGCGCATCGACGACGGGAGCGCAGGCCGCTGCGGTGTCCGTGCCACGGCAACGCCTGTGGCTCGTGCTAGTGGGTCTTGCGCTGCTCTTTGCTGCGGGCCTGGCGGTCGCGTACTTCGCCGGTCGGATCGTCGAACGGCGCGCTCTTCCCCCACCCCCGACGTTTCGTCAACTGACCTTCCGGCCCCAGGCAATCTTCCGAGCAGCCTTCGCGCCCGACGGCGAGACCATCGTCTTCAGCGCGGCGGTCGAGGGGAACGTGCCGGAACTGTTCATGCTGCGTCCCGAGTATCCGGAACCCAGATCTCTGGGTCTGCCGCGAACGCACCTGCTGGCAATCTCGTCGACGGGAGAACTCGCTGTGCTCACGAACGCGCAGCTCATGGGCTGGCGATGGTGCGTCGGTACTCTGGCGCGGGTGCCACTGGGCGGCGCAGGACCGCGCGCAGTTCTCGAAGGTGTCTTCGACGCGGACTGGTCACCCGACGGAACCGAACTCGCCGTCATTCACCCGGCCCGCGGCAAAGCTCGCCTCGAGTACCCGATTGGGACGGTCCTGTACGAATCACCGGGTTTCCTGAGCCACGTACGCGTGTCGCCCGGGGGAAACCAGTTGGCGTTTTTCGAACACCTATCGGCTTTTGACGACCGCGGATCTGTGGTCATGGTTGACCGCACGGGGAAACGTAAGGTCCTTACCGGTGAGTACGGTTCGCTTGAGGGCCTGTCCTGGTCGCCTGCCGGTGACGAGTTGCTCTTCACAGGCGGCGTCGCCGGCGCAGGTGGGTACGCGACCTACCTCGTGTACGGCGTCGATCTCACCGGACGCACCCGGGTCGCGGTCACGAGTGCCGGTGGAGTGAGCCTGCACCATGTCTCGCGAACAGGCCGGTGGCTCGTGACGCGGGACGACCGAGCGATGGGAATCCGGGTGCGAGCGCCAGCTGCTCAAGCGGAGCGGGATCTCTCGTTTCTCGACGGTTCCTGGCGTCCAGTCCTCTCCTCGGACGGACGGACGCTGCTGTTCACCGAGGTTTCGGCACGCAGCGGGGCGAACTACACGACGTACATGCGTGGCACGGACACTTCGCCGGTGGTTCGACTGGGTGAGGGCATGGCGCAAGACATCTCACCCGACGGCAAGTGGGTACTGGCCATCACGCAAGCAGCGCCACAGCTCGTGATCTACCCGATCGGCACCGGTGAGAAGCGGACGCTGGAACGCGGGAACCTGGACGGCTACCGGTTTGCGACCTGGTTCCCTGACGCGAGGCGCATCCTCGTCTGTGGCAACGAAAAAGGGCAGGCGCCGCGTTGCTACGTGCAGGAGGTGGCCGGCGGCGCGCCGCGCGCGGTGACGCCCGACGGCGAGAGAGGCCTTGTCTCCCCGGATGGCCAGCGCGTCGTCGTCTTCAGGCCGGGGAACACACCTGCGATCTACCGACTCGACGGGAGCGGTCCGGAGGCGGTTCCGTCAACCTCCACCAACGAGATACCGATCGGGTGGAGCGCTGACGGCCGGTCGCTGGTGTTGGCCCGTGCTGCGCAGATGCCGGGCCGGATTGAACGCATCGATCTCGTGTCAGGCAAACGCGAGGTCGTCCGGGAGTTCGCGCCGCCCGAGCGCGCTGGCGTGCTGCTGACGGGCGCAACGGCGGTTGCGGCCGATCCGAGGATCTACGCGTACGACTACTACCGCCTGCGGTCCATCCTGTTTCTCGTCGAGGGCGCGCGCTGACGAGGCTGCGGCGCCAGACGCGCTCCCCAGATCTCTTTTCGGAACTCGTTCGTGTGGCCGCCACCCATCGGCCGTCAGGCGAGGCCTGCACGGTCCCCACCTTCGTCAATGGAACTGGGAGTGGACAAGGAGGTGGGCAGCCTTGACACACTTTCGGCTGAGGCGAAAGACTGCCTGAAACTCCGGGAGGAACCCATGTCCAGAATTGGTCGCTTCTGTCTGCTTGCCGTGCTCCTTGGTCTCGGCGTCGCGTGCTCGCGGCCGACCGCGCCGGGTCCGGCGTCCGCCTCGTTGACTATCGATCGCATCGTCGAGATCAAGCACCCCTCGCAGCCCGCCTGGTCGCCCGACGGACGATCGGTCGCATTCGTCTGGGATCAGGGCGGCGTCCAGAATGTGTTCGTCGTGGACAGCCGCGGCGCCAGCCAGGCCCCGAAGAGTCTGACGTCGTACGAAACCGGCGCGGTGGACAACCTGTTCTGGAGCCCTGACGGCCGCACGCTCTTCTTCGTGCGCGACGGCGATCTGTGGCGGCTGCCTGCCGACGGCTCTGCCGCCCCACAGGCTGTCTGGACGACCAGGGAGTCCGAAAGCCAGGTGGTTCCTTCGCCTGACGGCACCCGGATGGCGTTCGTTCGCGGCGGCCAGCTCGGGGTGCCCGATTGGCAGCGCATCGGAGGCGACCTGTGGGTGCGCTTGCTGGCGGATGGCCGCGAGACGCGCCTGACCAACGGCGAAGGTGTCGTGTCGTCGCCGTCCTGGTCGCCAGACGGCAAGCGGCTCGCCTTCGCCCTGACGAACGTCGAGGTCCGGTCGGACGCGCCGGACTACTCGGGCGCGAAGATCCTCTACACGCGCGGCGACCGTGGCCCGAGCGTACCGGCGTATGTCTCGGTCACCGGCGGAAGGGTGACGAGGCTCGCGCCGAGCCCGGGCTGGGAAGCGGCGCCGCTGTGGCTCGACGCCTCGCGCCTGCTCGTGCAGCGCGTGGGTGAGGACAATCGGACGCGGGAGATCGACGTGATCGAGACGGCGGCCGGCCAGACCCGCGTGTTGCACCGTGAGGTCGACCCGAAGTTCTGGAGCCTGGCGTATGTCGCCTCCGAGGTCGCTCCTTCGCCGGATGGCCGCTGGGTGGCATTCGTCAGCGACCAGGACGGCTGGGATCATCTCTACGTGGCGCCGGCGGCGGGTGGCGGACCTGAGGTGCAGATCACGCGCGGGAAGTTCGAGGTGCGCAACCCGGCGTGGGCACCCGACAGCACGCGGATCGCGTTCGACCGCAGCGAAGAAGCCAGACCGGGCGTGCGGCACCTGGCGGTGGCGGCCCTCGGCACCGATCCGGCGACCGCCAAGGTGACCGCGATCACTAACGGGCGAGGCACCAACGTCCAGGCGAGATGGGCGCCCGACGGCACGCGGCTGGTCTACCAGCACACCGACCCGCAGAACTCCGCCGACCTGTTCGTGACGAGCGTCGGAGGAGAGGAAGCGGCGCCCGTCCGGCTGACCGACTCGATGCCCGCCGCGATCGATCGCAGCGCGCTGGTCGAGCCCGAGCTCGTACGGTATCCGGCGCCGGATGGCGGGGAGGTGCCGGGGTACCTCTTCGTGCCGAAAGGACTCGATCGCGCGCGCAAACATCCCGCCATCGTGTGGATCCACGGCGACGGCATCAACCAGAACTACGACGGCTGGCACGTCGAGCGCAACTACGCCGTCTATTACAGCTTCCACCAGTACCTGCTGCAGCGCGGCTACGTGGTCGTCGCGCCCGATTATCGCGGCAGCATCGGGTATGGACGCGAGTGGCGGCAGGGCGTGCACCTGGACGTCGGCGGCAGAGACGCGCGCGACGCGGCCGCGGCCGCCGATTACCTGAAGACGCTCGCTTACGTCGACCCCGACCGCATCGGCGTCTGGGGGCTGAGCTACGGCGGGTTCTTCACGCTGCAGGCGCTGACCGAGCGGCCGACCGCGTTTCGCTGCGGCGTGGATGTTGCGGGTGTCGTGGACTTCCGCATGTGGTACGAGGATCCGGGCGGCCCGTGGGTGGTCGCGCGCATGGGGACGCCCGAGAAGAACCCCGAGGTGTACCGGCAGGCGGCCCCCATCGAGCACATCGACCGCCTCGTGCGCCCGCTGCTCATCCTGCACGGGACGGCAGATGTGAACGTCCCCTACGTCGAATCGGTGAGGCTCGTCGATGCGCTGCTCAAGGCGCGCAAGCCGTTCGAGTTCATGATGTACCCGGGCGAGTTCCACTACTTCCAGCGGGCGCCCGTGCTCGGCGACGCCTGGCAGCGGGTCGAGCGGTTCTTCGACAGGTATCTGAAGCCGGGCGCGTCGTCTTCGTCGTAGGGGCCGGGCTTCAGCCCGGCCCGCGTCGGCGGGGCTGAAGCCCCGCCGCTACGACGGAGGAGCCCACCACCGCCGTACTCCTCCGTCGCACACGAGAGAGAGACTACCGGCTGAGGCTCCGCGTCGGTTGCGCCCTCTGTGCTGATCTGTTGTGAGGTGGAGATGAGCAACCATCGACCGGATCGCGGCTGGACCGCCGAGGATGTTCCCACCTAGAGCGGCAAGGTGGTGGTGATCACCGGCGCCAACAGCGGCCTGGGGTTCGAGAGCGCCCGCGTGCTCGCCCACCGCGGCGCCCACGTCGTCCTCACGTGTCGCAGCGAGGAGAAAGGGCGGCGGGCGCTCGAGGCGATCCGCCCCGAACAGCCACAGGCGTCGCTCGAGCTGATGGTCCTGGATCTCGCCAGCCTCGCGAGCATTCGCGGCTTCGCCGGCGCGTTTTCGCCGGCCGACGACCGGCTCGACATCCTGATGAACAACGCCGGCGTTATGGCGATCCCGCCCGCGCGGACGGCCGACGGCTTCGAGATGCAGCTCGGCGTGAACCACCTGGGCCACTTCGCGCTCACGGCGGCGCTCTTCCCGCTGCTCGAGCGGACGCCCGGCGCGCGGGTGGTCACGCTGAGCAGCCTGCTGCACCGGCGCGGCCGGATGGACCTGGAGGATCCGTTCTTCGAACGTCGGCCTTACCGGCCGTGGCAGTCGTATGCGCAGAGCAAGCTCGCGAACCTGCTCTTCACCCTTGAGCTGGATCGGCGGCTGCGCAGGCGCGCCACGAGGACGATGGCGCTGGCGGCGCACCCGGGGTACGCGGCGACCGAACTGCAGCGACGGGGGCCCGAGTTGCGCGGCTCGAGCGTGGGTGTGGTGGTGATGCGCCTCGCGAACGCGCTCTTCGCGCAGCCGGCCGCTCATGGCGTGTGGCCGCAGCTTCGCGCCGCGACGGATCCGGGTGCTCAGGGCGGCGACTTCTTCGGCCCGTCCCGCCTCGGCCAGAGCCGCGGGCCGGCGGTGCGTGTGCAGCGGGCCCCGGAGGCGCGCGACCAGGACCTGGCCCGCCGGCTGTGGGAGGTCTCGGAGAAGCTGACCGGGGCTCGGTTCGAAGGGTGACTTCAGACGTCGGGCCTCCGGCTTCGGACTGGGATCTTGGTTTCTGTGTCTCCGTGCCTCTGTGGCCCACCTAGAGGCTTCTGAACGTCGTCGTCAGGGCGGGGTACAGACCACGGTAGATGACGTGCAAGCGCGAATAGACCGCGCTCCACGCGGGGTCTGGATCGTCGCTGCCGGTTTCGGCGACCGTCCGAGCGCAGGCGGCAGGGACGTCGGGCCACAGCCCCGCGCCGACGCCGGCCAGTAACGCCGCGCCGAAGGCGGCGCCCTCCGTGCTGGTCACCCGCGCGACCCGCACGCCGAGCACGCTCGCGAGGATGCGTCGCCACAGCGCGCTCTTCGCGCCGCCGCCCGCGACCCGCACAACGGCCACCGGCACCTGCGCCGCGACGAGATCGAAGGAGTCGCGCAGGCCGAACGCCACACCTTCGAGGACTGCCCGCGTGAGGTGCGCGCGCGACTGGCGCCGCGTCAGGCCGACGAACGCGCCCCGCGCGAGCGGATCGGCATGAGGCGTGCGCTCGCCCGTGAGGTACGGCAGGAAGAGCAGGCCATCGGCCCCCACGGGCGCCGCGCCAGCCTCCTCGACGAGCGCGTCGAAGCTGACACCGGGCGCCAGGGTGTCGCGGTACCACTGCAGGCTGCCGGCGGCCGACAGCATCACGCCCATCAGGTGCCAGCGGCCGGGCACCGCGTGGCAGAACGCGTGCAGCCGCGCGCCGGGCTCGATCGCCGGCCGATCGGTCGCGGCAAACACGACACCCGATGTTCCCATGGTGACCGCCACGATACCCGGCTCGACCGCGCCGGCGCCGACGGCGCCGGCCGCCTGGTCGCCTCCGCCAGCGACCACGGGCGTCCCAGCAGCGAGACCCGTGCCCTGAGCCGCCTCGGCCGAGACGCGGCCGGTCACTTCTGGACCTTCGTAGGTGGGCGGCAGCCAGTCGAGCGGCACGCCCACTGCACGCGCGACCTCCGGGGACCAGTCGCGCCGCGCCAGGTCGAACAGCAGCGTGCCCGAGCCGTCCGCTTTGTCCATCGCCATCGCGCCCGTCAGCCGGAAGCGCACGTAGTCCTTCGGCAGCAGCATCCAGCGGGCGCGGCGATAGATCTCCGGTTCGTGCTGCTGGACCCACAGGAGCTTCGGCAGGGTGAAGCCCGTGAGCGCGTCGTTGCCCGTGATCTCGACGAGCCGCTCGCGGCCGATCCGCCGGCGGATCTCGTCGCACTCGGCCGCCGTGCGCTGATCGTTCCAGAGGATCGCCGGCCTCAACACACGGCCCTCAGGGTCGAGGAGCACGAGGCCGTGCATCTGTCCAGTGAGGCCGACGGCGGCCACCCGTGCGGCATCGACGCCGGAGAACGTGAGCACGCGCCGGATGCTTGCAGCCGTAGCGCGCCACCAGTCCTCCGGCTGCTGCTCCGACCACAGCGGGTGCGGCGTCGAGAGCGCAAGCGGCGTCGTCTCCGAGGCGAGCACCTGGCCGCGCTCGTCGACGACGAGTGCCTTCGCGCCGGTCGTCGAGACGTCGAGGCCGACGACTACGCGCGTCGTCATCAGATCACTCCTCATTCGGGGTCTCTTAAGCACCGTGCCCCACGCGGCGCAGGCCCCCCTCGAGCCTCGTCCCCGGCAACGCCGCGGCTTCGACTTATCGTCATCCCGATGATCACTCGTCTTTCAGTTATTCCGCCCTTTTTTCGCCGCGGGCGGGGCTTTTAGCCCTGCTGGCACCGAGGCCGGATGGGCCAGATCCGGATTTCTCACCCGCATCGCAGCCCCGAGGCTGCCCTGTTGAAAACTTGCCAACCACTTGTTGGGGAACGACTTGTCAGAGATTCTGCCTCGAGCGCACCGGCCAGCTTTTGAGCCTCGGTAGCCAACTTCTGGATCGTTGACTGCGCGCGCCGGCCGTTCGAGAATCTGCACGGCGACTGCTCGAAAGCCGAACAGCTCGGCAGCCCTGCTGATCGTCAGAAAGAACGGCATATGGGTTTGCGACGAGTCCGCGCGATGTTCTCCCGGATCGCCCGCTCCAGGCGAACGCTCTCGCTGAGCGCGCTGGACAGCCTGTCGCGCTCGGCGTCGGCCGACCGACGCCTCGAGGCGCTCGTGCGCATCCGCGAGCAGACAGCCGAGGGCGGCGTCCGTCGAGGCTACCTGGCGATCGCCCGCCGACTGATTGGCGACGCGGATGACGACTGTCGCTGGCAGGCGCTGATCGTGGCCGGCGAGTTCATCCCCTCGGAACCCGAAGCCGTGTGGCAGCTCGTGCGTCGGTACGGATCGAGCGACGATCGAGATATGCGAGCGGCCGTCGCGACAATCCTGTTGGAGCACCTGCTCGAGCGCCGCAGGGCACGCTATCGACGGCTGGTCGAAGCCGAGATTCGAAAGGGCAATCGCCAGCTCGAAGATACCTTCGCCCGTTGCTGGACCTTCGCGCGGCCGGGCCAGCCGTAATCCGATAGAATAGCCGCCGCTGACCAGGAGGACTCATGAGCGAGATAACCCGCCGCGAGTTCGTGACCACCACGGCCGCCCTGGCCGGGGCCGCGATGCTCGGGCCCCTGGCTGACACCCTCGGCACGTCCGCCGAGGCGGCGCCAGCCATTCCCCTCCGCCCGTTCGGGAAGACCGGCGTGCAGGTGACGATGATCGGCCTTGGAGGCGGCAGCCGCTTCTACCTCCCGGTCCCCGACGACGAGCAGGGGGCCGAGATCGTGCGGCGGACCATTCAGCGCGGGATCCGGTTCATCGAGACGAGTGCCAACTACGGGCCGCCCGGCGACGGCGACCAGAGCGAGCGCCGGATCGGCCTGGCGATGAAGACGCATCGGTCGCAGGTGTTCCTCGAGACGAAGACCGACGAGCGCGACTACGACGGGGCGATGCGCGAGATGGAGCGAAGCCTCAAGCTGCTCAACACCGACCACATCGACCTGATGCTGCACCACTACGTCCTGAACGCGCAGCAGATGGAGAAGCTCTCGGGCAAGGGCGGGGCCGAAGAGGCGATCCGGAAGATGGTCGATCAGAAGGTCGTCCGTTTCCGCGGCTTCTCGTGCCACGTGCCGGCGCTCACCGTCGACGGCATCAAGCGGCTCGAGCCCGATGCCGTGCAGCTCATCGTGAACGCGACGCGCGTCCCCGACTACGAGACCGAGGTGCTGCCGCTCGCCAAGGAGCGCGGCGTGGCCGTCGTGGTGATGAAGGCGGTCGGGAAGGGCTACTTCCTGCCGAGGAACTTCACGACGCCGGACCGGATCGAGCAGTCGGGCCCGCCGCCCGGCGTGTTCGAGCAGCACAAGAACCTGCCGACCGCGAAGGAGTATCTCTGGTACTCGCTGTCGCTCCCGGTCTCCACGGTCGTCGTCGGCATGGACTGCATGCAGACGCTCGACGCTGTGGCCCGCGACGTGGCGGGGTTCAAGCCGCTCACCGTTGCCGAGATGCAGGCGATCTCGGATCGCGCGCAGCCCCTCAGGACGACCGGCTTCTGGCTCCCGCGCCGGACGTAGGATCTCGTCGTCGGCGCTTCGACGCGCGGGCCTTCCCGTTCGGAGGGCCCGCTCGCTCACCCGCCGCCTTTGCCGCGATGCCCCCTTGGTGTCTCTCTTGCACGTCATTCCCAACGCGCTAGAACAGGTTTCAAAACCCGTTGTCACGGGCCTCGGGCCTGCGGCGCCCTTGCGGCACCCCGCTCGCCGCCACCCGCCCGCGGGTCTTGAAACCACTTCTCACCTCTTGATCTGAGGGACACACACCATGGCGACGGATACAGAGACCAGGGTCGTGGTGATCACGGGCGCGAGCGGCGGCATCGGCGCCGCCCTGGCACGGCACCTCGGCAGGCAGGGGTACGGGCTGGTGCTCGGCGCCCGGCGGCAGCGGGAGCTCGACCGGATGGCTGCGGAGGCGCAGGAGCGTGGAGCTCGGAAGGCTGCTGCCGTCGTGACCGACGTGACGCGCCGCGACGATGTGGCGCGGCTCCGCGACGCGGCGTTCGACGCGTTCGGGCAGGTCGACGCGTGGGTGAACAACGCGGGGCGCGGGATCAGCCGGCCGGTGCTCGAGCTCACCGACGCGGACTTCGACGAGATGATGGCCGTCAACGTGAAGTCGGCACTCTACGGCATGCAGGCGATCGTGCCGCATTTCCTGGCGCGTGGGGAAGGGCACGTCATCAACGTATCGTCGTTCCTCGGCCGCGTGCCCTTTGTCACGCGCCGGTCGGCCTACAACGCCGCGAAAGCGGCGCTGAACATGCTGACCGCCAACCTCCGCGTCGATCTGGCGCGGTACCCGAAGGTCCACGTCTCGCTGGTCATGCCCGGCGTCGTGATGACGGAGTTCGCGCGTCACGCGCTTGGAGCAGCGCCGGATGCGACCCCCACCGCCGGATCGATGAAGGCGCAGAGCCCGGAGGAGGTCGCCGAGGTGATCGGCCGGCTGATCGAGCACCCGGCCGCCGAGGTGTACACGAACCCGGCGCTCCACGATGTGGCGAAGCGTTACTACGAGGACGTCGGCGGATTCGAGGCTCAGGCCGCCGGCCAGGCCGGTCGCCGGTAGCACGCCGTCCGGAGCCGCTTCTACACCACGTTGACTTCCGGGGCCAGAGGACCCCCGCGTGCGAACCGATCCAACGCGAACGGGGCGGGATCGAAACCCGGATCGCGGCCGACGATCAGGTCTGCCAGGATTCGGCCGCTTGCCGGCGAATGCTGGAAGCCGTGCCCGCTGAACCCGTTGATGAGGAAGAACCCGTCGACCTCCTTGGCCGGGCCGATGATGGGCATCGCGTCGGGGGTCACCTCGTAGAGTCCTGCCCAGGCGTGCGAGACACGTGCGTCGGCCAGCGCCGGCAGGCGGGCGGTGGCGACCTCGGTGACCTCGGCCAGGAAGTCCCAGCTCACCGTTGTGTCGAAGCCGGGAGGTTCATGCGGGTCCGACATGCCGAACAGGAGATTGGCACCCTCCCGGTGGAAGTAGAAGGTCGTGTCGA
>Ga0315282_10002414_pt1 | contig 34505 bp, 25 predicted proteins | sample YL17G07_20_MG_FD_203693 | JGI IMG/M metagenome (GOLD analysis project Ga0315282, IMG submission 203693) | Sediment microbial communities from Yellowstone Lake, YNP, Wyoming, USA - YL17G07_20 | ecosystem: Environmental > Aquatic > Freshwater > Lake > Sediment | place: USA: Wyoming | collected...
AAACAGCCATCGCCGCCCTGTGGAGCGCATCATAGGGCTTTATAACCAGCAGTTCCATGCCGGCACAACTCGTTGCAGAAGTCCTAAGCATTACCACGCCCGCCGCTGGACAAAAGCCCTCGCTCATGATCTCTCGCTCTACATCAACTACACAAACAACTGGCCGCTCGAGTCCCTTGTACACTTCCGCTTGGCCTGCTAAACTGGAGCAAGGCATATTCCTGCCTGTCGCCCCTACAGGCGCGTTTCCTGCGCTTGAACAATCCTTGCAGCATTTTGCCGAGCGCCATAGCGCTCTGACATTTTGCACAATTCCGGGTGCGTTGCTCAGAACGGCGACTTCTCCGCGATCTTGAACACGCAGAACTCGCCGCACATGCTGCACTGGTCTTCAGAGTGGCTCGATGCGTGCTTGCGGATGGTTTCCGCGTGGCGCGGGTCGAGGGCCATCTCGATCTGCCCCTTCCAGTCACGATTTCGCCGCATCATACTCATCCGGCGGTCCATGTCCGCGGCGCCGGTGATCCCCTTGGCGATGTCGCCCGCGTGCGCGGCGATGCGTGCCGCGATCACCCCTTCGCGCACCTGCTCTTCGTCTGGAAGCGCAAGGTGTTCGGCCGGCGTAACATAGCACAGGAAATCCGCTCCGGCCGCCGCCGCCACGGCCCCGCCTATGGCGGACGTGATGTGGTCGTAGCCGGGCGCGATGTCGGTCACAATCGGCCCGAGGACGTAGAAGGGCATTTCGCCCGTAAGCGTTTTCTGGAGTTGGACTTGCGCCGTTACCTGCGACAGCGGCACATGGCCCGGCCCCTCGATCATCACCTGCACGCCCGCGGCCAGCGCCTGCTTGGCGAGCCCCGCCATCTCAACGAGTTCCTCCACCTGTGCGGGGTCGAACGAATCCGCTATCGCGCCCGGCCGCAGCCCGTCGCCCAGGGACAGCACGACGTCGGCCTCGCGCAGCATGCCGATGACCTCATCGAAGCGCTCGTAGAAGGGGTTTTCCTGGTTATTTTTCGCGATCCAGTGCGCGAGGAACGTCCCCCCGCGCGAAACGATGCCGCACACACGCGGGTGCTTCTGGAGGACGCCCACCGACCGGCGCGTGATGCCGCAGTGGACGGTGACGAAGTCCACGCCGTCCTCGATGTGCATCCGAAGCCCTTCGAGCATATCGCCGGCGGTCATTTCGAGTACCGAGCCCCTGAGCCGCGCGGCGGTCACGGCCGCTTCGTAAATCGGCACAGAGCCTATACATACGCTCGCCTTCTCCATGATCGCTTTGCGCACCGCGCGCAGATCCCCACCCGTCGAGAGGTCCATCACCGCGTCCGCCCCTGCCACTTCCGCGGTAACGAGCTTGTCCAACTCGCGCTCCAAATCGGGGAAGTCCGTGGACGTGCCGATGTTGGCGTTCACCTTGGTGCGGAGCCCCTTCCCTACTCCGCAAATCTTCTTCGGCGGGTGATTTCGATTCGCGGGGATGACGACCTTCCCCGCCGCGACAAGCGACATAAGTGTCTGCGCATTAACGCCTTCCGCGCGGGCTACCATCTCCATCTCGGACGTGACCTTCCCTGCGCGCGCCGTGTCAATCTGGTTCATGCCTTCTCCAGTCTCACTCGATCCAGCAAGCAATTCTAACGCAGGGGAGCAAGGGGGTCAACGAACATCGCGCGGGCGTGGTATCAGCGCGCTCGGACGGCGACCGGCCGGGTTACCGTTGCACAAAGTCTTCAGTTGTCAAGGAACGAGAAAACCAGACCGAAGTCTGAAGTCCGAAGCAACACGTGGGAGGGGTACGCTCGAAGGCACCGCTGTTCTCCCCTGACCAAAATGTCCCGAAGGCGCCCGTTTGTTCTCAAATTCCGGCATTATGGTCAGGGGAGAACGCCGGTAGTTGGCGCCCGACCCTGACCGTGCCGCCACGCGGCTGAAGAGCGGCGGCTGAGCGGGAAACACGGTCCCTCTATAGATAAGGGGGAGGCAGTGTTTGGGGGTGAGAAATAAGGAGTTGCGACGAGGGGTTTGGGGACGAGTGCGGCGCGTAAAGATGGGCGGGAACGGAGGTTAAGACTTTTTTCGGAGAAAGACATTTTGTCAAAGAGGGGGGCAATGTTTTTCACGCCTGCGGCGCGAAGTGAGTGGGAAAGTGGGAACGTGGGAAGGTGAGAAGGCGCAAGGTCGAGGCTGGACGCTGCATTGCGGGATCGCGGTGGCAGGCTTAGATGGTTTGATGTGGGCCGGGCAAGAGGTCACGCGTGAGCGCGTGTGTGCTGGGGAGCTACGACGTGGTTTTGCTTGCGCTCAACAAGCTGCGTCGTGCGTTCGGGTAGAGGCATTCAGGGAAGATACGTTGTGTGTCCCCGGCGGCGCTCCCAGGGGACTATTCGCGCAGTTATTGTTCGCATGCTCGCGAATCTCCCACCACACTCGCCTGCTTATTGGCAATCGTTCTCTCAATGATGTCTTTGAGTTTCAGGTTGCCGAAGAGCGGGATCAGCATGATTTGTTTCGGCGCATCCGCGTTGTGGTGCCGGATGAACACGTGCTTTCCGATCAGGTGTCGCGCCAGTTCCACGTTATCTATGTCGTCATATGGCAAGATGACTTTGCGGAAGCGATCACTTATGACAAGATGGTCGCCATACAGGGCCAAGAGCACCAGAGGCCAGTAGATACCTATACCGTCGAAGGTGCGCCCGATGGTGAGAATATAGAGGGGTTGCTGGCCGGGTTCCGGGTTGGGACGAAAGCTGCGAAACACCAGATATATGATCGCCAACAGCGCCGCATAAAGTGCGAACAAACCTGCGAACGTCTCCATACTCTGCCTCGAAGCCGACTCAGGGGACGCACGACTTGACTCCTCCGCACTGCCGGCACGCGTAAAGAATACCGCGCGAGACGCTCGCCTTCAAGACAAAATCGGGGTACGGAATCAGGAAGCTTTGCGGGACTGGCTGCGTGGACGACGATGCTCCGACGGCACCGACTTGGGATTCCAGCCAGGGCGGGTACGGAGCCCCGCCCCTACGTTTTTGTTGAAAGGAAATACAAGAGACAGTTACGCGGGCGGCCCGTTCGGAACGGGCCGCCCTGACCGACACACATTCTATCTGAGACTTACTTCGCCTGAGTGTTTCCTACGGATTCAGAGCCTGATTGAGGCGCGCCTTCGCCGGTGGCTTGAGGGGCGCTTTCGGCGCCGGGCTCGATGGTCACTTTGGGAGGCTCGATCGAGGGGATCTTGACGGGCACGGTGCCGGTGCTTTGGAGCTCGATGGCCTGGGAGCGCTCGGCTTCGCCGCCTGCTTCGCCCATGGCGGCTTCGGCTACCGGCTTGGCGAGGGCGATTCGCTCGGGGGTGATGATCTTCGATACGTCGCCGGGGGTGAGGAGGAAGATGCCGTCGACGGTGGTCGAGGTGGCATAGTAGCACCCGGTAGAGGGCTCGATGTTGCCGACTGAGAGCGCGGCGACGCTTGTGGGCAGGACAACGCGCACGACGGCCTGAGGCTTTTCAAGGCCGTAGTCGGCGAGCTTCTGCGTCGTGAAGTCCACGAACTTGCCGGTCGTCAGTCCAGCGAGGCGGGCGAGTTCGCCTGTCACGGTCGGCTGGTCGACCTGGGAGCTCTCGGGCTGCTCCAGGACCCAATTCTCGCTAACCTTCTTCAGGACGTACTTCTTGTCGCCTTTGGTGTATTCGATGCTCGTCGCGTCGGCGACCTTGAACTGCAGGATCCTCGGATCGCGCGGCTCATCGAAGAGCGCTCTCGCGAAGCCGGACGGAATCGTGAAGACGAGCGGCGTGCCGTCTATCATCGCATAGCGCTTGCTTCCCTCCAGAGCGCTGCCCACAAGGAGCGCGTTAGGCTGGGGTTTGCCCGGCTGGACGGTGACGGAGAGCTTCACTGTCGGCTTGTCCAGGCCGTACTTTGCGAAATCGGTCGCCTTCTCATCCACTATCTCGACCGCCCTCGTGACCGCGAGCGAAGTAGTGAGGTCGGTCATCATTGTATTATTGGCCGGCGCGGAGACGGGGGATGTGACCTTCCACGCGCCTTCGCCATAGACCTGCGGATCGTGCTTCAGCGTGTAGGTCCTGTCCGCGCGCGCGATGGTCATCGTATCGACGACCATCATATTCACCTTCTGCATGTCGAGCGTGTGAAGCATGATCGTGGGCGTCTTGAGGGTGGCGAGGAGGGACCCCGACGCTTTGAAGACACCGGGCGTATCGGAGCGCTTCGCGTAGACGAACCCGTCGCCGGCGTCCGCGCCGAATATGACTCCTGTAGGAGCCTTGTCCGCCTGAACGTAGGTAAAGCTGCCCTGCGGCTTATCGAAGCCGTATTTCGGATCGACCTCGGCGCTCACGAACGAGGTGTATTTCGCTTCCGTCATGGTGTCGAGGACCTTCTGCACGGCTTCGTTACTGGCGTCGGCATCATAAGGCTTCGAGATGCGCCAATCGTAATCCGGCCGCTTGAGCTCGACTTCGTTCAAGCCCGCGGAGTAGTTGACCTGCTTGAGCATCATGGGGTCCATGCGAAGGAGGGTCTTGCACTGGAGATCGGGCATCGGAGGAAACACCTTCGCGACCGCGTCGGACTTGAGCGTGAAAACCGTGTGACCGCCGGCGAGGCAGGCGTATACAAGCTTGTCGCCGCCCTCGGCGGCAGGGGCATCTTTGCCGAAATTGACCGTCGTGGTCTTGCCTGTGAGGCCTTCGGCGACGGTGATGTACTTCTCGGGCTTATCGAGGCCGTACTGCGGGAAGGTCGCGGCGTCTTCGCTCACGAACGAAACGATGCTCAGAGCGGCAGCGTTCTTGAGAAGGTCCTGCACCGTCTGCGGGTCGGCGTAATCGAGGAGCGGCTCTTCCAGATTCCAGAGGTTGCCTTCCTTCTTGAGGAGGGCCTTCGTCGGCCCGAAGAGCTTGACGCTGCCGATCTGTGTGGCCACGAGCGTGATGATACTCTTGTTGCGCATCTCGAAGACGGTCTTGTTGAGGTTGTCGGCGAGCTTCTTCGGCACGAGATACACGGGACCGTCGTTGCCGTCCCTGACGTAAATCCTCGCGCCATCGGGGCTGGGGCCGCCGAGAATATAATGCGCGGTCTTCACTTCGCCGGTCTTCTGGTCCGTCCTCATGACGTCGATCGATCCGGCAGGCTTGGCGAGGCCGTAAAGGCCAAGCTTCTCGGGCGTAACCAGCTTGGGATCGATAGTCGTGTCTTTCTCGGTGCCTTCCAGGTCCCAGAGGACCGAATTGACTGAGCCTTCATCCGCGGAAGCCTTCACCGGCGCGGTCAGCTCCCACGCGTCGCGTACCTTCTCGACGGTTATCGCGGGGCTTGCGCCTTTCTGGAGGGTGAACCCCTTCATCTCCTCCTTCTGGAGGCCGGTAAGCGTCTTGGACGCTGCCGTGTCCTCGTCGGTGGACTTCACCTTCGATTCCGGCCGCACCTCGAACCACCAGACAAAGGCAATCGCTATGAGAGTGACAACGAGAAAGACAAGCGACCTTTTCATCGTTTCAGGAACCTCCTTAGTGACAGGAGCCGCCAATGCCGAAGAACAGGCGGAGTTCGCGAATCACGAATACCCCGCGAATTCAGGCCAGGGCGGGTACGGAGCCCCGCCCCTACGATATCTTCGCCCGCGCGCCGCGCGCGCGGATAAGCCATTTCTTTACCGCCGACTTCCGTAACTTCTGAGCGCCCATACGACGCCGCCCATGAGGAGCACCAGGCACGGCATTCCGATAACGAGGTAGATAAGCACCGCCCTCGCGGCCGCCTGATCCACCGCCATCACGTGCTTGGTCTCCGGGCGCGCGTCGATTGCAATCAGTTCCTGGCGGTCCAGCAGCCAGTTGACCGAGTTGCGCGCGAAATCCAGGTTCTTAGTGGATTGGCCGGCCTGGGTCAATATGTTGTTGGAGAATGCGTCGGGATCGCCGAGCACCACTATGCGCGCGCACTTGTTGGCTGGCTTGCCGCCCTCGCCGCTCGGTACCTCCTCGGAGGCAACCGCGAGAGACAGGGGCCCCGGAAGGTCGGTCTTGCTCTTGCCTGACGAGCCGGTCTTGAAGAGGCCGTCGAGGTCGGTCTCGCCGTAGGACGCCTTGCCCGACTCAATGAGGGCCGTTACCTGGTGCTTGCCGGTGCTGTCCGGGAGCGCCGTGACGCTTCTGCCGAAATTGATTATGACCGAGAATCCCTTGAGGGGCTTGGTGATATCGTGATCGCCGAAGTCAGTGGCGACGAATATCACGGGGCTGCCGAGAGCGGTCTGCGCGTTCTGGGAGATCACCGCGTCGTTATCGACCTTGATGCCCCAGTCGATGAGCATCTGCTCCAGGCCGCTGTTCTTGCCGACGTCCTCGCCTGTAAAAAGCCTTCCGCCGCGGTCGAGGTACTGCTTGACCCGGTCAATGTCCTCGGGGGCAAACGTCGCCTGAGGGGCCATGATGACGAGCGCGTCGCAATCGGCCGGCACGCCCGTGGAGGGCAGCCCCGAGAGCGTTTCGACCAACAGGTTGTCGCGCTTCAAGTTATTGGCAAGCTCCATCATGCCCGGAGGCGTCGCGTCGGAGATCTCGCGCTCGCCGTGGCCGGAGAGGAAATAGACCTTGGGTTGCTTGGGCTGGGTGACTTCCAGTATCGCGGAGGTTATGTACTGCTCGCCCTTGAAGTTGGTCGGCTTGGCGGGGCCATAGGGGTTCTGCGGGTCGCGCTCGTAATCCAATATTTCCCTGAGGTGCACGACCTTTCGCTTGCCTTCCTTGCCGCCGCAGATGATGTAAGCGGCGTCGTAATCGTTCTGGTTGGCGATGCTGATTCCGTATTTCTCCTTGAGCATCGGAATCACGGTCGGATCGAGGTCCGCCGGAAGGAATTTCACGTCAACAAGCTTGCTGCGGTCGCTATAGAGCTTCAGCATGTCCTTGAGCCGGAAAGCGGCCTCCTCCTGGCCGGTGCTGCGTTGCGCCAGGGTCACCGTCACGATCTCGACCTTCTTCTTGAGGTCGGCCAGCACCTTCTCGGTCTTTTCCGACAGGGTAAATTTGCCCGCTATGGTCATGTCATACTTGCGGTAGTGGCGGTACAGGACGAAATTGACCGCGATAAGAAGCGTCAGCGCGAGAAGGCCCATGAAGACCGCGTTGGTACCGACCATGACGCGGCGGTTGCGCACCACCGACGCGATGAAGCTGTAGTTGATCGTAAGCCAGCTCAGGACAAGCGCGCCGCCGGCGATCACCGGTATGAGCGCGGGCTTGTCCCATATGCCGCGGCTGAGGCCCATGCCGAGGCCGATGAGCAGGAGCAGGAACCCGAACCCCATGCCGGTGAGATGCAACAGCACCTTTGCGCGCGAAGGCCCCCTGGCCTCCGCGTCGGTGATCTCGGGGAGCCGCACGTCCCCATGGAGCAGTACTTGATCTTTCTCTTTACGCTTTATTTCCATTTCCGGCTCTCCACCGCCAGCGTCGAAAGGAACAGGAAGAACACCGTACCGGTCCCAAAATAGGCCAGGTCCCTTGTGTTAATGAGACCGGAGCCAAAGTTCCCGAGGTGCTCTCCAAGTGACGCATATCTGATAAACGCGTATATGTAATAGAGGATGTTCTGGAATATGTTGCCTGTGGTCTCGATCGCAGGCGGCGTGTCGGGCACAGCCCCCCCCACGAAGAGCAGCGCCAAGAACGTCACGAACGACAGCATCACCGCCACCAACGGGCTCTTCGAGATCGACGAGAGGAAGAGCCCCAGCGAGACGAGGAAGAGCACGACGAGTACAAGTCCTATGTAGCCGGAAATAACCGGTCCCCACTCGGGCAGGCCGTACATCTTTACTACGACAACCTCGGTAACCGACGGTGCCATCAGGGCGAGTATGAAAATGACCGAGCCAAGGTACTTGCCGAGGACAACCTCCCAGTCTCCCACCGGCGCCGTCATGAGCATCTCAATCGTGCCTGAGCGTCTCTCATCCGCCAGAAGCCCCATGGTCAGAAAAGGTATCGCGAAGACCGCAAGAAAATAAACAAAACCTATACCTGCGTCGAGGACGACGTTAGCATCCGTGTATCTGATGAATCCGAAGAAGAAGAAGAGCGCGAGATAAGCAAAGATGGATAGACATGCAATTACGTAACCCACCGGGGAAAGCGCGTATGAGATGAGTTCTCGCTTCGCCAAGGCTAACACGTGACGCATATATATCTCCTGTCTATACCGCCCGATCCCTGCCCACCACTTCGACGAAGATATCCTCCAGCGTGCGCTCCTTGCGCCTGAGCTCTCTCACCGCCCAGCCGTTTTTCACCATGGCCGCGACCGCAAGCGCCGCCGCGCCCGAGTCTCTGGCGACCTTGAATATGAACCCCGAGATCTCGCCGCCGTCGGTATGGGGCCCATGCTCCTGCGGGTTCTGCAAGCCGCCTATCGTCGAAAGCACCGATGACACTGCCTGTCTGGGCCCCTTCACCTCGAGGTAGTATTCGACCGTTTCCCCAATGCCGCCCTGCAGCGCCTGGAGGCTCCCCTCCGCGGCGATGCGCCCCTGGCTGATGATGACAACCTTGTCGCAGATCATCTCGACCTCGGGCAGGATGTGCGTGGAAATAAGAACCGTGTGGTCGGTGCCGAGCTCTCTGATGAGGTTGCGCACCTGGCGGACCTGGTTGGGATCAAGCCCGATGGTCGGTTCGTCGAGGATCAGTATTTCCGGATCGCCCACCATCGCGTCGGCAAGCCCCACGCGCTGGCGATAGCCTTTTGAGAGTGTGCCAATCGTCTGGCGCTGCCGGTCGGTGAGCCAGCAGCGATCCATAACTTTTTCGACGCGCGCTTTGCGCTCCCTGCGGGGGACGTCCTTAATCTTCGCGCGGAAGTTGAGGTATTCCTTGACGCGAAGCTCCATGTAGAGTGGGACATTTTCAGGCATGTAACCGATGTGTTTGCGGACATTCATCGGGTCTTTGATTATGTCGTAGCCGGCTACCGTAGCCGTGCCGGCCGAGGGGGGCAAAAAGCAGGTGATTATCTTCATCGTTGTGCTCTTCCCGGCGCCGTTGGGGCCGAGGAATCCTACGATGTCGCCCGCCTCCACCTCGAAGCTCACCCTGTCGAGGGCAATGTTGTCCTGGTAGTACTTTGTCAGATTGGAAACGCTTATCATACGCGCCCCTTGTACCTCGAGTCCATGCGATCCGATGTCACCCGGCTGAAAGCCGGCAACAAAGGCACATTAGCGTGCCGCAGCCCATCGCCCAGGTAATTCCCCCTCGGGGCGGCTTTGGAGCCAGCTTCAGCAGGCTCTTAAGACGCGGTGCCGCGCCACACGCCCCGCTCCAACGTGAAAAATATACGCTTGCGCAGAAGCGTTTGTGGGGGAATTTATACGAAAAAGGGGCACATTTAGCAAGAGAAAACCCTGTCCGCCGGCTCTTGTGGTGCATTCTGAGGAAAATTCTCGAATTTCCAGTTTTTGGGGCACACTGGGGGTAGCTCCACGTCAAAACGGTTGGTACGGCCCATGGCGGCCTGTAGGCAACTCCTGAGATTCGCAGCACGCATGGCTCGCCGGCCGGGCTATGGCAAGGAGCAACGGCGTACAGGTGTCTTTCAGGAGGAAGATCTATGGCAACGATACGTTACCCAGTCGCGCTTGTGGCTTTGGTAGTTGTGGCTCTGCTTGCCGTGACCGCGCCCTTGGCAGCGGCCGCGGCGCCGCCCAGTGTTAAGACAGTCTTCTTGAACGATGCCTTGCAGCTTGTGTTCTTCGACGCAGGCGGCACGTCATACGGCTATCCGCTGTTGTGCGTGCGGTATGATTCAAGCCTGCTCTTTGGCAGCTCAGGGCCTGAGTTCGAGAGGCTCCTCTGGGAGGACGACACGCACCACTCGCAGGTCCTCTTCGGCGTACATCTGGAAGGCGTTACGCCGTCAACGCCGAAGCCGAGACTCCCTGGAGCCTTATACAACTTCTACATGACTAACGACTCGGCCACGTGGCTCGAGGGCGTCAAGTCCTACAAGCGGGTGGACTATACCGGTATATATCCGGGAATCGACCTGCGCGTCCTGGGCGGCAGCGGGGGCAGACTCACGTATGAGTTCCGTCTCGCGCCGGGCGTTACGCTTGAGACAATCGCCTTCACGGCGCCAGGCCAGGCGCTGTCGATAGACGCGGACGGGAATCTCAACATCCAGACAGCCCGCGTGGACCCCTACGTTGAGAACCGCCCCGTGGTCTACCAAGGGGCAGGGGCGCGCAAGGTCTTCTACGATACGGACTTCCGGCTCATCGACGACGATAGCTACGGCTTTGTGACGCCCGCCGGCCTTGTGCCGGGGCGGCCCACGGTAGTTGAGGTCACCCCTGGCTGGTGGCTGCAGCCGGGCGACGGAGGGGCCGGCATGCCCGGATGCTACAATATCGCCACGGGGCGCAAGGGTGTCACAATCGAAGTGGGAGTGCTCGGCCAGTTCATGGTTCCCGCGCTCTGCGATCCGCGCTATCCGCGTTACTACACAGACGGGGCGGCTGTCGCGGCCGCGGTCAAGCCGAATGGCGCTCTTGCATGGTGCACCGTCCTTGACGGGGAATCGAACGCCGGGGACAGCAGGGATGACATTGCAACGTCGGTGGCCGTGGGACGCGATGGCAGCGTCTGGGTTGCCGGCACCTCCGAGACCGAGGACTTTCCGCTCAAGAATGCCTTCCGCTCGGACCCTGGCTTATATCACCGGCGGGACGCTTTTGTTGCGAAGCTCACGACTTCCGGACGACTGCTGTCCTCGAGCTATCTTGGCGGAGAGTTCTTTGAAAACATGGATGGCATGGCGCTGGATCCCCGGGGCGGCGTGTTCGTAACGGGGCACACCGATTCGCGGGACTTCCCCACGGTGGTCGACACCACGAGCGAAGACATCTACGTGGCGAGAATCACCGACGACGGCCAGTACGACTGGGGCTATCGCCTCAGGGGCAGCGGCGTGGAATATGTGCGTGGGATCGCGGCTGACCGAGCGAGCGTCTGGGTGTGCGGATGGACGCGGTCGAGCGATTTCCCGGCTACGGGAGGGTTCGACACCGAGCTCGCGGGGACCCAGGACGCGTTCGTCACTCGCTTGAGCCCTGCAGGCAGTCTCCTCTGGTCAAGCTATCTCGGCGGCACAGGCCGCGAGAGCGCCACGGGCATCGCCGTCGATCGCAGGGGCAACGCGTGGGTCACCGGCACTTCGAGCTCAGCCGATTTCCCTATTGCCGGCGTCGGCAGCGCGTGGGACGCGCCCGGCGGCTATTTCCTCGCTCGCGTCAGTCCTGAAGGATCCCTCGATTATTCGAATCGTCTGGAAACTTCGGTCAGTCCGACCGTGATTGAAATCGACAAGCGCCAGGCGATATGGCTTGCGGGATATGCGGACAGCGCGCCCGAGAACACGGATTCCGGCGTAGTGAAGCTGAGCCCGGCGGGCAGGATCCTTGCCACAACGTTCTTCCTTGCCAATCCCCCGGGAGCGTCTGACTTCGTGCCGACGGGCATCGAGGCCCAGGGGAACAAGGCGCGCGTGTCGTGCCGTTAGAGGTCGCGCGAAGAGCGGCCCGGCCGGTGGGCCGGGCCGCATTGAGGGAAATCCGCGCGGTTCAGGATTTTTCGCCGCACAAAGCCGCTCGTTGAGCGTTACAGTGGTGACACAAGCGTCGGGCACCGCTTGACCCGGAAGCGGCGTCCCCAGCCCGGCGAGACAAGGCGGCAGCGAGGCGCATGACCCTCGCTGCCGCCCCTGAAAATGAGTTGCTTTCGGCGCCCATTCTGATAGGATATTTCGTGGGGCGTGGGAGCCTCTCTTTCGCGGGCCGCATGCCCCTCCCCCATCCAATCGGTGGGCCCTTAGCTCAGCTGGTCAGAGCAGCGGACTCATAATCCGCGGGTCGAAGGTTCGAATCCTTCAGGGCCCACTTTTGTCTTTCCTGTCCTCTGTTGCCGGGTTTGGAACACTCGCGCCTTTGATCGGCGGGAGTCCTTTCGTGGATGCGCGTGTTATAATGGCCAGTGTTCGGCCGCATGGGGCCCTGACCAGGGGTCCTTTAACTGGAACAAGGAGGAGTTGGCATGAAGATTCTGGCGATCATGGGAAGTCCGTTGGGCATGAAGGGGAACACCGGGCACTTGCTGAACGGCGTAATCGGCGCATGCGCTGACGCCGGGGCCGACGTGAAGACGATAGAGCTGTGCCGGCTCAATGTGGGGCCGTGCAGGGGCTGCGGCGCATGCCATGTCACCGGTGATTGCCCCATCAAGGATGACTATGCAAAGGTGAAGCAGGCAATGGTGGAGGCGGACGGCATCATCTTCGCGAGCCCCAATTACATAAACTGCGTCACAGCCCAGATGAAAGCGCTGTTCGACAGGTGCTCGTCGCTTCTGCACTGCCAGGCGTTCGAAGGGAAGTACGGCATCGCGGTTGTGACTTCGGGCGGGCCGGGAAGCAAGGAGGTCGAGAATTACATTCTGCGCTTCCTGCGCAGTCTTGGCTGCTGGACGGTTGGGAGCATCGGCGCGGAAGCGAGACGCGTCGCAGACGAGAAGGCGCGCGCGGAAATCCTCGACACGGCCGCCGGCCTGGGCAGGCGATTCACGCAGAGCATCGGGAAGAAGAAGACCTACCCCAGGCAGGCCGATGCACGCCGGGCTTTCTTCGAGCGGATGAAGATGCTCGTCACGATGAACAAGGATAACTGGCCCTACGAATACAGATACTGGAAGTCAATGGGCAGGCTTTCATAAGTGAAGCCGCCACTCTGCTTGCGAGAAGGAGATCGCAGGCCGAATCCTGCAACCCTTTAGAGCTGCTCGCTGTTTCTCCCGTTCTGAGAGGCCCCAGGCCTGAGAGGGCGTGCAGGAAGCCCGCCACGCCCCCAAGCCGCAAGCGCCCTGACTGCCCGGCAACGCAGAGCTACGCTGTAGCCGCCTTGGGATCCGGACCGTACTGATTCTCACCGGGCACGCCGTCTCCAACCATGAAGATAAGAAGAATGATGCCGCCGATCAGAGGAATGATACCGATGAGCAACCACCAGCCGCTCCGGTCGGTGTCATGTAGCCTTCTGACTGATACGGCAAGGCTGGGAACCAGAACAGCCAAGCTGTAGACCATGCTGAGGATACCTCCTGCGCCAATACGCCCTTCGAGGAGCATAAGCGCCAACCCAATGATGATATTGAAGAGGACGAACATCCAGTATTCCTTCCTCCGCGCCCTGCCCTCAAACACCGCATACTTCTTAAGCACATCAAGATACCAATTCATCTCTTCCCCCTTTCCTTTGTGCCCGGATACGGGCGGTTACGCGCTACTGTAGCAGCCTCGAAGTCGACATGCAAATGTTTTCCGAGGACACTGAGTGAGAGTGTTCAGGGGGCAACTGTGACGTTCACTTCGGCGGGTTTCCAGACGCGTTGGGGCTATGCATGCGTCGCCCGAAGAGGACGGTACAGAGGCCAAGAGACTCGCAATCGCCTGTTGGTAACTGCCAATGAAGAACGGCTCACGGTGTCGCCGCGCACCGGTCCGACTGCCGGCGGGCGACGCATGCGTCGCCCCTACAATTGATTTGCCCAATCTTTTTGCATACAAGTGTTTTCGTCGGCCAGAAGAGTTAGCCACACACGTACAGGACGAAGCGCGCGTGTGGTGTTCCGTGACTCACAGAAGCGGCCGCTCGTCTGCGAAGCCGGGGGCGCGGGATATCTTGCTCTCAGGCGCCCGGCGGCGTATAGTGGCATCAGGAATTCGTGCAGAGCGTTGGGCTTGCTATGGGCAGCCGGGCAACAGGGAACCGCAACATTTCGAGCAAGGTCCTCGCAGTCGCGCTTGGCGCGGTCGCAGTCCTCGTTGTACTTCAGGTCCTGTCACACAACGCCACATCGAAGGACGAGAAAACCGTCCTCAATATGTGGGATATCCCCACGACGAACATCGCGGATCCGAACGTCCGCGCGCAACGGGCGGTGTACACGGCATTCCTGAAGCAGCACCCTGATGTGCGGATCGTGAAGACGCGCGGCATACAGGTGGAGGGGCCGGCGAAAGAGAGCGCGTTCTATATGTCCATGGCGGGCGGGACGGCGCCGGACCTGTTCACGATCAACATGCGCAGCATGGGGTCGTACATCGACCAAGGATTCGTGAGGCCGCTTGACGACCTCATCGCCGAGACGCCCGCGGCCGAAGCGCGGATGACTCCCGCAGTGCGGCCCGCGGTCAGCCAGACGGTGATCGAGAACGGCAAGAGCGTCACGCACACGTACGCCCTGGCGACGATGTATGACGTGATGGGCTTCTATTACCGCAAGTCGCTATTCCAGGACGCGGGTCTCCCAATCGACGGCTGCCCCGCGGACCAATGGAACTGGGACACGCTCTGGGAGTATTCCAAGAAGCTCACATACCCGGAGGATGGGCACTTCGGGCTCACGGTCCCGATGGGGCTCTACGGGGCGTGGATGTGGATGAACTACGTCTGGGAAGCCGACGGCGACATAGTGCGGCAGTACGCAGTCCATCCGACGAAGGGGACCTACGTACCTCTGCCTGCCCCCGGCGCGCCGGACTCAGCGTGGATAACGGACGACGGGGTGGACCTGCGGAAGGCCAAGCACGTGTGGCGCGGCGTCTTCAACGAGCCGGGCGGAGTGGAGGCGCTCCAGTACTACAGGAAGCTGCGCTGGGGGCCATGGACGCGGTGCGCCGGCGCGGCATGCAGAGGCAAGAATACTTGCTACGACATAACCGACGCGATGCTGAAGTCGGGCACCGCCAAGTGCCCCACGTGCAGCGAGGAGATATCGATTGCGGCGCTCGAGGCGAAGAAGAAACTGTACAAGGGAGTACTCTTTCTCGACCCCACCAACAACAACGATGCGCCATTCTTCACCGAAAAGCGCGTTGGGATGATGATGTGGACGTCGGAGGGCGTGTACGTCGCGGCGACAAACATGAACCCCGATGAGATAGGACTCATGCCCTGCCCCGCGGGCCCTCGCGGCACCAGGGCCAACGCGCTCAATGCGACGCTGTGGGGCATTAACTCGCAGGTCACCGATCCGAAGAAGATCAAGGCCGCGTGGGATTACATCGTCTTTCAGGGATCCGAGGAGGCAGACGAGATCCGGGTGAAGACCCTCGTCGAGGCGGGCAACGGCCGCTACGTGGACCCGGCGCTTCTCAGGAAGTACGGCTTCGAGGACTTCGCGCGGCACGTCCCGAAGACATGGGTCGCCACCTTCGAGCAGTTGAAGCGCTACGGGCGCATAGAGCCATACGCGCCGAACTACACCAACGTGCAGACGAGCGCGCTCGCCGTTCCGATCGACGCGATATTCACCGATGAGAACGCCGACCCAAAGACGGTGCTCGACCAGGCCGCCGAGAACGTCAATACCACGATCTTTCAGGAGGTGCCGCCATCGGTAATGGACCACAGGCGGCGCATCGCATGGGGGGTAGCGGCCGTTGCGGGACTGGCCATCGCGGGGCTTCTTGTCCTTGCGGCGCGGTCGGTACGGGATCTTGCGGCCGCGGCGGCTTCGCGCAAGGCTATGGGACTCAAGTTCGCGCAGACAAGCACGTTCGCGGCGTGGGCGTTCATGGCGCCCGCTGTGCTCACAATACTTGTCTGGAGCTACGTGCCGCTGGCGCGCGGAGCAATGATGGCGTTCATGGACTACCGCGTCATAGGCAAATCGGTTTTCGTCGCGTTCGACAACTTCATCGTGCTCTTCGCCGACCGCGTGTTCTACGATTCGATGCTGAGAACGCTCTACTACGTGGCGCTCACTGTGACGTTCCAGTTCGCGACGCCGCTTTTCCTGGGGCTCCTGCTGGCGGAGGTTCCGCGCGGCAAGATCATCTATCGCATTATCTACTACCTGCCCGCGATCACGTCGGGACTCGTGATCATGTTCCTCTGGAAGAGTTTCTACGACCCGTCGACGGGGCTCTTCAACACGATACTGGACTTCTTCGGTCTCGAGAAGTCCGACTGGCTCACGAGCGGAACGTGGTGGGTGCCGATGGTCTGCGTGGTGATGCCGATGGTCTGGGCGGGCGCGGGATCGGGAGCGCTCATATACCTCGCGGCCTTGAAGAGCGTACCGGAAGACATATACGAGGCGGCCGACATCGACGGCGCGAACTTCTGGAGGAAGATCACCTGCATCACGCTGCCGTACCTCAAGCCCCTCATAATCATAAACTTCGTGGGGGTCTTCATAGGGGCGTTCGAGGCCATGCAGCAGATATTCGTAATGACCGGGGGCGGCCCCGCGCGGGCTACGCACGTCATTGGCCTCGAGATCTGGTACAACGCCTATATGTACCTCAAGTTTGGTTACGCTACCGCCGAGGCGTGGGTCCTCGGCGTCATGTTGATCGGATTCACGATATATCAACTGCAGATACTGAAGAAGGTCCGTTTCACAACGGCGAAGGCATAGAAGCGTAAGGTGATCCGCCGGTGGCGGATCAGGACCGTTATCACTGGTGGGCGAGCCACCAGTGCCACACAAGGGGCGAGGGAAGAGGCGCGTTTGCGATAGCATGCGCAAGGTGGCACGGCCCTCACCCTACCCTCTCCCAGAGGGAGAGGGGACTTCATCGGCGCAGAAAGCGGCGCCGCGAGGTCGACAGGCAAGAATGCCTGTCGTACTGAAGGGCGCACAGCCGTGCGCCCCTACGCTGAAGAAGGTCCGGTTTATGACGGCAAAGGCTCAGGGCTCTTGAGATGCCGATACTCGCACAGATAGGACGAAAGTCGTGGGGGACGCGCCTGGTCGTATGGAGCATCTACGCGCTCCTCTCCGCCGGCGCGATCACGATGATCTACCCCTTCCTCATGATGATGTCCCTCTCCGTCGCGAGCGACGCCGATGCGAAGGAAAACCGGCTCGTGCCGCGGTACTTCTATTCCGAGGACGCGCTCTTTCGCAAGTTCGCGGAGATAAAGTACAACGAGATTGATATCTTCAACCGCCGGCACTGGTCGGCATACGGCGAGTTCGGATACGGCGGCGACTTCAGATCCGTAAGCCGGACGGCGGTGAACTTCCCGTATATCGCCGCGGCGCCGTTTGACCTGTCGGATGCGCGGATAGAGGCGCGCGTCGACGACTATCGGGAGTGGAAGCGGCAGTGGATCGAGCGCCACTGGGTATTCACCCGCGTCCTCTACAACACCAACCGCAGCCGCGCGACGATAAATACGGTCCTCGACAGATACGTAAGCTTTCTTCTCGCCAAGTACAAGTCCCTTGACGGCATCAATGAGGCATACTACGAGGAGAATCGCAACCTAAGCGAGATCTACCTCATCATGGAGCAGCCGACGTACAGGACGTACCTGCCCGGCGTGGGCGTGAAGTTCGACGACTGGCAGGCGTTCAAGGAGAAGCTGTTAGCCGAGGACGCCGAGTTCATAAGCATCCCCGACATACAGGGCGAGTGGGCCGCGGTGCTTGCCGCGAAGTACGGCAATATTGAGAGCCTGAACGCCGCCCTCGGCAGTGATTACAAATGCTTCTACGGCGTGCCGCTGTCGTTTGCGGTTCCGCCGCCGGGCGCCGGCGGAGCAGCGGCGATCCGGGAGCTGTGGGTGGACTTCGCGCGAAACACCTGTCCCCTTCGCTATATGTCAATCGCAAACGCTGACAGCAAGTGGCGTGACTTCCTCAAGGCCAGGTACGCCGGTGTCGCCGCCGTCAACGCCGCGCATGAGTCCCGGGCGGTTTCCTTCGACGAGATAACGTTCCCCAGCGACATCTCGTACAACAAGCGCCTCACAAACGACATATACGCGTTCGTCGGCAGTGACTCCTTCGCGCCTGAGGACATCACCATCCGCGGCCCGCGCTGGTACTGGATGGACTACCTGAGGTCGAAGTACGGCTCGCTCGATGCCGCCAATGCCGCGCACAGCATCGCATACACTGACTGGAGCGCGGTGAAGCTCCCGTGCCGCTTGCCTCTGGGCCACACCGAGGCCGAACAAGCCGACTGGCGGCAGTTTGTCGTGGCGGTATGCCCCATCGACGGGCTTCTCGCGAACTTCCCATCGAAGGCCGTGGCGGCGTATCTGTCAAGCGAATATGGCGAGGTGACGAAGCTCAATGCCGCCTGGGGCACGTCCTGGCGCGCGTTTGACAAGGCAAAGGCGCCTCGCCCCGGCGCCGTAACCGCCGGCCAGGAAAAGGACCTGAGGGCGATGCTTCGCGATGAGGCTGTGCCGCTCTTTGGCGTAACGATTGGAAAGAGCGTTCCCGACGGCGCCTACCAGAGCTTCCTAAGAACTCGCTACGCGTCGATCGCGGACTACGACAACGCGATCAGGCTCTACCCGTCATGGGAGGCCGTCTCGGAACCGGTCGAAGAAGTGGAGTGGGCGGACTTCCAGGCCAAACGCAATTCGTTCGTTCGCGAGTTTCTGACGGGCAACTACAAGGCCGTAGCGGACTACATGGCAATCCACGGCACGGCGTTTCTGAACACGGTGATACTGTGCGCTGCCATGATCATCTCGGCGCTGACGGTCAATCCGCTGTGCGCCTACGCGCTCTCGCGCTTTCAGATGTCATATGCCGCGAGCATTCTCCTTTTCCTCCTCGCGACGATGGCGTTTCCCGGCGCCGTGACGCAGATACCCAATTTCCTGCTCCTCAAAGAGATGAACCTTCTCAACACCTACTGGGCGCTCATCCTTCCCGGGCTGGCCAACGGATTTTCCATATTCCTTCTCAAGGGGTTCTTCGACAGCCTGCCGCAGGAGCTTTTCGAAGCGGGACTCATCGACGGCGCGAGCGAAGTGCAGATGTTCTACCGGATCGCGCTGCCCCTCACCAAGCCCATCCTCGCGGTTATCGCGTTGGGAGCGTTCACGGCGGCATACGGGCAGTTCATGTGGGCCTTCGTGGTATGCCAGAACCCGAAGTTCTGGACGATAATGGTGTTTCTGTACGAGTTTCAGGCCGAGCATGCGACACCGCTGGTCATGGCGGCGCTCGTACTCGCGAGCATCCCGACGCTTTTGGTCTTCATCGCCGCGCAGAAGGTCATCCTGCAGGGTATCGTGGTCCCGCAGATGAAGTAGCGCGCTGAGGCAACGTTTGGTGAGGGAGAACCGCCCACAGATCGGAGGAAGGCACGTGACGCCATACGAAACGCTCCGGCAGCACATTGATTCACTCACGATAGTCGACACCCACGAGCATCTGCAACTCGAAAACGACTGGATAAAGCTCGAGGAGGACGTCCTCGCGCAGTGGCTCACGCACTATTTCCCGTACGACATGGTGTCCGCGGGCCTGCCTGCAAGCGTCTACGAGGGGCCGGTTCGCGACAGCTCAAAGCCGCTGCGCGAGCGGTGGAAGATGGTCGAGCCGTACTGGGCCGCGGCGCGCAACACCGGGTACGGCCGCGCGCTCGACATAGCCGCGCAAGGCATCTACGGCCTGCCGCGCGTGGACGGCTCCACGATAGAGGAACTCAATGCGCGCTTCCTCGCCGCGAGGAAAGCTGCCGCCGGCGGCAAGAGCCACTACCGCTACGTCCTCAAGGAAAAGAGCCGCATAGAAGTATCAGTGACCTACCTCTCCGGCAGCAGGCCCGTGCCGAAGGAAGACAGGGCTTACTTCCGCAACGTGAGCGCGATGGATCTCTTTCTCGTGCCGGCAAACGGTCTGGAAATCGAGAAGGTGTCCGCCCAGACGGGGATCAGGATTCACTCCCTTGACGACTGGGCCGCCGCCGCGGAGAAGCGAATCGACGCCGACTTCGCCGCCGGCGCAGTCGCGCTCAAGACCGCCCTCGCATACGAAAGACCGATCCACTATCCAAAGACGGCGTACGCTGACGCCGAACGTGAGTTCAACAAGATATTCGGCGCTCCGCCCGACGCCGCCCCTCTTGCCGCCGAATCGAGACACATCGTCGAGAACTACATGGTCCACAGAATACTGGCCCACGCGGACAGGCTCGGCATGCCCTGCCAGATACATACCGGCATTCAGGCCGGAAACGGCAACATCCTATCGAACTCCAATCCGGAGCTTCTCATCAACCTCTTTCTGGAATACTCGAACGTCACTTTCGACATCTTCCACATCGCGTACCCATGGTGGCACATGCTTTCGGCGCTGGCCAAGAACTTCCAGAACGTGAATATCGATATGTGCTGGGCGCACATCATCTCGCCGGAGGCCTCCGTGAGGGCGCTTATCGAGTATCTCGACAGCGTGCCCGCCAACAAGATCAGCGCGTTCGGCGGCGACTACAATTTCATCGACGGCGTCTACGGCCACCAGTTCATGGCAAGGGAGAACGTGGCGAAGGCGCTCGCCGCCAAGGTCGCCGACGGCGCCTTCGATGTGGATCGCGCGAAGGAGGTCGCGCATTGGCTTTTCATAGACAACCCGAAGAGGATTCTGAAGCTGAAGGGGTGAAGGCAGGGATATGGGTAAGAGATCTACAGTGAGAAGGACTCCGGCATCGCTGCTGGACCCGGCCGGCACCGTCTTTGTTTCCATCGACATCCAGCAGCGGCCGAAGGTGTATTGGACCGCGGAGCGGATGGCCACGGCGTTCGAGGGAGAAAGCGAGTTCGGCATCGATGAGCTCAATGCCGGCATCGATCATTTCTTCGACGTCCTCCTGCCGAACGCCGTGAAGGTCGCCGACTGGGCCACCGAGAAAAACCTGCCGCGGGTTTTCGTCCACTGGTCAACGCAGCAGGACAAGGACGAGCCGCGGATCAACGAGGCGTTCAGGACAAGGCCGGGCGACGTCATCATCAGCAAGACCGAGATGGACGCCTTCATCTCGTCCAACATCGTCGAAGTCTTGAAGGACCTCGGCCGCAAGACCCTTCTCATGATCGGCGGCCACACCCGCGGGTGCCTCGGAGAAACCGCGAAGAGTGCCCTCGCCGCCGGTTACCGCTGTATCGCCGTGCGCGACGCGACCTACGACGTATCCATCCTCCGCTGGCCGATCGGCCTTGAGGAAGTGCCGTATCACGCAGTCATCAATTCGGAGGACTTGCCGGGCCTGAGATGATATTGAACCATGCCCCGTCTGCTTCGTCTTCAGCGGCGTAGGTCGCGGGTAACATCCCGGCATAGGATTGCGGAAAAACAGTTGAAAACCCTCCGTCGAGACTCATAATCCGCTTGTCGTAGACGCGAACCCTGCAGAGCCCAGTCATGTTCCTGGGATCGCCGATGGCTCATGGAGCAAGTGCTTTGGCCGCTCGCACAGCAGTTCATAGCGGATGAAGACGGCAACTTCCGCCGAAGGAGAAACCATGGACGCGAAGGAAGCAAGGGTACTCTATCTGCACCACTCAACTGGCGAATGTGTATGGAAAGGCGGCGTGCCGGAAGCTCTCGCGGCATACAACAAGACAAAGGGAACCAGCTACAGCATAGAAGCACAGGACTTCCCCAAGAAGAAGCCGTACGGATGGGCAAACTATCCCTACGATTACTGGAACATCTGGGTCAAGCACGCGGGCAACGAGCCCCACATGGAGGAGCCGACCCTCGAAATCCTCACCCGCAATTGGGACGTCATTGTGTTCAAACACTGCTTTCCGGTAAGTAGCGTCCAGCCTGATACGGGAAAGCCCGACATCGAATCGCCGCGGAAGTCCCTTGAGAACTACAAACTCCAGTACAACGCCCTCAAGGAGAAAATGCGGACGTTCCCGAACGCCAGATTCATTGTCTGGACAGGGGCGCTTCTCTCTGCGGCGGACACCGACAAGGAGACCGCCGAGAGAGCCCGCGGCTTCTATGACTGGGTCCGCGACGCATGGGACGAAAAGGGCGACAACGTTTTCGTGTGGGACTTTGCGACGCTGGAGGGCGACGGCGGACTCTTCCTCAGGAAAGAATATGAGGAGGAGCCCGGAGATTCGCATCCGGGGCCCGAGTTCTGCAGGAAGACGGCGGCTTTCTTCGTCCGGCGACTTGTGGATGTCATCGAAGGCCGTGGCGACAGCGGCAGCATCACGGGAGGTTAGGGCGCCAGTTCGAGGCCGCCAGTTCTCAGGACGCTGCTGCCTCCTGCGCCGCGTCTGCCCAGTACGCCACCCTGTCGAAATGCCCGGCGAACGTTTCGATGTCAGCAAGAGTAAGGACGTGCGACGTGCCTCTTGCGGCAGCTTCCCTGCGCTCGAGTTCGCTCTTTATGCCGTCGAGGCCGTCTCCAAGAACGACGTTGGTCGGATGAGAGTGAACCTCATACGCAAAGCCCGTCCCCATCTCGCTGATAACAGGCTCCGGCGGCGTCCACGGCGATATGTGGAACAGCCTCAAGTTCGGCAGCGTCTTGATCGTGCGGCATTTCTTCGACAGATCCTCGCAGCCGTGGTAATACACCTTGCCGACAAGCGACGCCAGGCGGCAGTTGTACGGGTGGATGAACTCCGCATACATCTCCGGCGAGAGCGAAGCGGCCGACTGGGCGTGGACATACGCCCACATCCCCTTGAGGCTGTGGCTCAAGCCCTTGGGCACTTCATCGTACGGCACATGCCCGAACGCGCTCACGTCCGTCGAAACGCCGCCGGCCGCCTCGCGTTCCTTCTCGTACGAGACCATGCCGTCCGTGATCGCGCTCATCAGCCTGTGGACGAATTCCGGCGCGTCGTACACGTCGAGAAGCAGATTGTTTATTCCCCTCAGCCGCACGGCATATTCGAACGGCCCCCAGTGCAGTTCGTCAGTCTTCACTACTACCGGCAGCACGCCGCCTGTGAGCGTTTGTGCCCGCTCTACCAAACGAGCGGTCTCAGCTGGATCGATTTCGTAACGAGGGGCGCGAAGGCGTTCGATGTCCCGGTATTCTCTGATGAGGGGCACCTCTTTGTACGCGCCTCCCTCCCCGGCGCGCTCGACTTCCATCTCGAGGCCCCACATCGGCGCCTTGCGTGTTCGCGCGGCTTCAATCCTGATGGCCGGCTCGATAGGACAGTCGTCGTGGAAGTGCTTCGCGCGCCAGACCTTGAACGCGAGGCGTATCTCGATCTCGCGCGTAAACGGATCGATCGAGCGAATGGTGTCGCCCGCCATTTCCGCCGCCCACACATCCTCATAAAGGTAAGCATTGACGACCGGCCTGGTGGTGCGCAGGTTCACAACGTCGGCCCAGAGCCGCCTTCGGCGCTCGTGTTCCGCCGAAGCGGCGATGGCCTTGATTTCATGCGCGAGATCGACAAGTCGCTGATTTGCTTCGCCCATACTCTGCACCCGTGAACAATAACAGTCAGGGACAGCCGCCTATCCCGCCATAGCGGGGTCTGCGACTGTCCCTGTTGTCTTTCGACCGGATTACTTCAAGTCAGACGCTCTTCTACTTCGCCATGTCCTTGAGGGCCTTGAGCGCGCGGACCTTGACGACCCTGCGCGCGGGCTTGGCGGCGAAGACCTGCTCCTGCTTCGTGAACGGGTTGATCCCGACGCGCTTCGCAGTCGCGGGCTTCACGACGACCATGATCTTCAGCAGGCCGGGCAGCGCGAAGACGCCGGGGCCTTTCTTCCCGACGGCTGACTTGACTTCGCCGGCGAGGGCTTCAAACACCGATGATACCTGTTTGCGGGACAACTGCGTCTTCTCCGCAATGTTGGCCACGATCTGACTCTTCGACGCGGGCTTGGCTGTCGCCATTCTGCTGCTCCTTAAAAAGGGTACTTGGAACGACCGTCCGTCGACCGTTCATCATTGACGCGGAATTGTACATCCGCGCATACACGCAAGCAAGAAAATGCCTGAAAATCCGCGGAAAATCGCATAGCTCACTCGCCGCTTGAATCCTTATCCCGTATCTCCACCCGGCGTATCTTCCCGCTGATCGTCTTGGGGAGCGCCTTCACGAACTCGACGATGCGGGGATACTTGTACGGCGCGGTGACCTTCTTCACGTGGTCCTGCAGCTCGGCGGCAAGGTCGTCCGACGGAGTATAGCCCTTCGCGAGGATGACCGACGCCTTGACCACCTGGCCCCTGAGCTCGTCCGGCACGCCCGTCACCGCGCACTCCAGGACCGCCGGGTGCTCCATGAGGGCGCTCTCGACCTCGAAGGGGCCGATGCGGTAGCCGGAGCTCTTGATGAGATCGTCCGCTCTCCCTACGAACCAGTAATAGCCGTCCTCGTCGCGCCACGCCATGTCGCCCGTATAGTAAACGCCGTCGTGCCACACCCTCGAGGTCAGCTTGTCGTCGCGGTAGTATTCCTGGAACATGCCGACGGGCTTGTACTGGTCCGTCCGGATCACTATCTGCCCCTCTTCGCCGACTTCACACGGCTTGCCGTCCGCATTGAGAAGATCTATCGCGTAGCCCGGGGAAGGCTTGCCCATCGAACCGGGCCGCGGCGCCACCCAGGGGTACGTGGCCACTGCCACCGTGGATTCCGTCTGTCCGTACCCCTCCATAAGCTTTACGCCCGTACCCTTAAGGAACTGGTTATAGACTTCGGCATTAAGCGGTTCTCCGGCCGTCGTGCAGTACTTCAAATTGCTGAAGTCGTACTGGCTGAGGTCCTCCTTTATGAAGAACCGGTAGACCGTCGGCGGTGCGCAGAACGACGTCAGCTTGTACCTGCAGATGACATCCAGCATGTTCTTCGGCACGAACGTGTCGTAATCGTAGACAAATATCGCGCCTTCACTGAGCCACTGGCCGTAGATCTTGCCCCACGATGCCTTGGCCCACCCGGTATCCGCCACCGTCAGGTGGAGACTGCTCTCGCCGACATTCTGCCAGTACCTTGCGGTGAGTATGTGGCCGAGAGGATACGTGTGGTTGTGGCGCACCATCTTGGGCATGCCGGTCGTGCCCGATGTGAAATATATGAGCAGCGTGTCTTCGTTCGTCGTCGCGTCCTTGCCTTTCGGCCTCGGGAACACCGGCGATGCCTTCGCGCACTCCGCACGGAAGTCATGCCACCCGTCCCTCCCGATCCCTACCACTGCTTTGTACTTCAGCGTCGGCGACGAAGGCATGGCCTCATCGACGTGGTCGAGGACCGCCTTGTCGTCGACGGAGACGATCATCTTCACGTCCGCCGCGTTATTGCGGTAGATGATGTCCTTCGTCGTGAGGAGATGCGTAGCCGGGATCGCCGCCGCGCCGATCTTGTGCAGCGCGAGAACGGCAAACCAGAATTCCGCCCGCCGTTTCAGCATGAGCATCACGACGTCGCCCTTGCGGATCCCGACCGCCTTGAAGAAATTCGCGGCGCGGTTGCTCGCGTCTCTCATCTCGGCGAAGGTATACTTCGCGTTCGCGCCCTGGTCGTTGCACCAGACCATAGCCGTCTTGTCCGGGCTGTCCTCCGCCGTCTTGTCCACCACGTCGAAACCGAAGTTGAAATTCGGCGGTACGACAATCTTGAAATTCGCCTTGAAGTCTTCGTAGGAATCGTATTCGACTTTCGACAGATATCGTTCGAGCATGACTGGCTTCCCGTTAGATTTCCCGTGTTACGAAATGACCGCCAAGAACTGGCACGATTTCCCGCCGAGAGCGACCATTCCATGGTCGAGCCCGGCATCGAAGTAAACCGAGTCCCCTTCATTGAGTATCACGTCGTGGCCGGCGATGGCGATCCTCATCGACCCTTCGAGCACGTAATCGAACTCCTGCCCCGGATGGCTGTTGACCGATATCTTCGAGCCTTCCGCTACAGGGTCCACTTTCACTACGAACGGCTCCATCTTCCTCGATATGAAGTTGTACGCGAGGCTCTGGTACTTGTAGTCCTTGCGCCGGTCGACGCCGACGCCCCTCCCCTTGCGCACAACACAATACGTGTGGAGCCGCGGGCTCTGCCCGGTCAAGAGCGCCGTCAGGTCAAAGTTGAAACGGTTGGAGAGCTCGTAGAGGAAGCCGACAGGGATGTCTGTTCCTCCGCTTTCGTACTTCTCGTAGGTCTCCTTCGGAATGCCGAATTCCCTCGCGAGCGTCCCCAGAGGAACGTTGTTACTCTCGCGCAGTTCCTTTATCCTTGCGGCAAGCTGCTTTATCGGTTCGGACATAGAGCGCCCCTCTCCAGGTAGTTGATGCTGTGAAAATCGCGGGCGTGGACCCTGTTCGCCAATACCCCCGCCTCGTAACATGTAAAGAGATTATCCGCGCTGATACCGGATTTCAAGCGGTTTTTCGTATATCTTGAGGGCGATGATCATCCGCCTGAAGGGATGCTCTACCCCCTCTCCTGCTTGCTTGACGAGGAATCGAATCCCCTCTCCCTCTGGGAGAGGGCCAGGGTGAGGGCCGTGACACCGGGAGGTCCCTGTGGCAGCGTTCGCTAGCCATGCGCAATGTGGCACTTGTAGTTTTTGGCCTTGACGCCGGCCTTCACTTTCGGTATGCATTGGACGACCAATAGGTGCTCAAACAATCTTCGCACACTCGGTAACGCGGCATGAAGAAGCGGTCGGACAAGTCAGCGGTTGCTCGCCCTGCGGCGTCGGCGGTGGCTACAAAGGCGGTTCAGAACAAACCAGGTCTGCCGGCGCCGCCCAGAAAGCTTGTTTTCAGCCTTTGTCTCGTTCTTTGTCTCGTCACCATCGCCGTCTATGGACAACTCTACCGGGCCGGCTTCATTGCCTATGACGACGACAGCTACGTCACCGATAATCCGACGGTAAAGGATGGGCTGACGTCTTCTGGCATCGCCTGGGCCTTCACAACGTTCCACTGCAGCAACTGGCACCCTCTTACATGGCTCTCCCACATGCTGGATTGGAGCCTCTTTGCGCAGAACGCCGGCGCCCATCACCTCGTGAATCTTGCCTTCCATCTCGCAAGCGTCCTTCTGCTGTTTGTGGCCTTCGTTTCTATGACCGGCCGCCCCTGGCGAAGCGCTATTGTTGCCGGCATCTTCGCCATCCATCCCCTGCACGTCGAATCCGTCGCATGGGTGGCGGAGCGCAAGGATGTCCTCAGCACCTTTCTCGGCCTTGCAGCGCTCGTCTTCTACATTCGCTACGTGAAGTCTCCCTCGGTCCTGAGATACGTGCCGATCATCTTCGCGTTCGTCCTTGGACTTATGGCCAAGCCCATGCTCGTAACGCTCCCCTTCGTCTTCGTTCTACTGGATATATGGCCGCTGCAGCGGCTAACTTGGCCTCCCGACCTGCCGAAACTCGTCCGTCTGCTGAAGGAAAAACTGCCGCTTTTTGCCCTTGTTGTCGCAGCCGGCGTGATCACATTCGTAGCGCAGCAACAGGGAGGGGCGGTCTCCGACCTCCAGACCACTTCATTCCCTGCGCGCTTCGTCAACGCAATAGTTTCCTACGCAGCCTACCTCGGTAAGGCCGTCTGGCCCGTGAAGCTCGCCGTCTTCTATCCTTCCCAGACACATTCCGGCGCTGTCGTCGCTATCGCTCTGGCCGTTCTCACAGCCGTCACGTTGGGCGCCCTCGCCCTCGCGAGGAAACGGCCCTATGTCCTCATCGGCTGGCTCTGGTATCTCGGCATGCTCGTGCCGGTGATCGGCCTCGTGCAGGTGGGCTCGCAGTCAATGGCTGACCGCTACACCTATCTTCCGCTGGTAGGCGCCTCTTTCGCCATTGTGTGGCTCGTCGCGGACATCATCGAGCATGAGCGCGCCCTGAGAATCGTTTCCGCCTCCCTCGCCTTTGCAGTGCTTGCCGCGTTCGCGATGCTTGCCTGGCGGCAAGCGGCGTATTGGCAGTCAAGCAAACCGCTCTTCGAGCACACGCTTGCCGTGACTGATCGGAATTTCGTGATTCTCAACAACCTCGGTGTGGTCTTCGACCGGGAGGGCAATCGTGACAGGGCAAGGGAATGCTATGAGAAAGCGCTCTCCTTCCTGCCCGATTACGCCGACGCGCACAAGAATCTTGGTATCATTCTGGAGCACGAACATCGCTTCGCCGAGGCGATGGAGCACTACAGGGCGGCCATCAAGGCCAAACCCGACTACGCCCAGGCGCACAACAACCTCGGCGTGCTTCTTACGTTCGAGGGCAAGAGCGACGAGGCAATCGAGCATTACCGCGCCGCCCTTGCCGCCCGGCCCGATTACGCCCACGCCCACGCCAACCTCGGCCATGAGCTTATGATGAAGGGCAACACCGATGAGGCATACGAGCACCTCATCACCGCCGTGCGCCTCAGGCCGGACCTCCCAGCCGCCCACGCGGACCTTGGGCTCCTCCTCGAGAAACGCTGCGACCTCGAAGGCGCCGCAACTCATCTGCAGCAGGCGCTGCAACTCTCAGGCCCCCAGGGTGAGCTCGACAGCAAGCTTGCCTCCATCCTCCTGAAGCTCAACCGCTTCGACGAGGCGATCTCCCTCTGTCGCGAAGCCCTCCAGCTCCAGCCCGGGCTCCCTGAAGCCGAGGCCACCCTCCAGTCGGCCCTCGCCGCGCAGGCGCGGGCAAATCAGCTCACCGGCGGTGCACGCTAATCCCGCTTGCCGGTACTCTCCGCCCTCACCCCCGTTGCCTCAATCGCCACGGCTGTTTTCGCGCCCGCGTACTCGTACGCCCCTATATCAACATGCCCGTCTTTCGGTCTCTCAGTCGTCGATTGATGCGCCACATACTCCCTGACCACGTCATGGTCCGGCAGGTCAACCGCCGGCAGCGTCATCCCTGCGTCGATGCAAGGCGACCCCGCCGCCAGATGATAATCCTCCTTCGCGTAATCGACAAACCCCGGCGTCTTCCCCGTGAGATTCGTCCCGTCGTCCTCCACCGTCCCCCCGTCCGCGCCCTTGAAGCTCTCCGAAAGCCAGTTGTGGCTCAGCTTCACCACGCCCGTCCTGTAAGCCGCATGCATCACGCCCGCCGCAGAGTAGAAAACGTTGTTGTACGCGTGCACTGGCGCGTTGCACCCGACAGACCCCTGGAACAACTCTGTCCCCTCTTCGCTTTCCGCCCTGTCGATAAATGTATTGTTGTAGAACTCCAGCGGCTTGCTCCTGTATCGCGTCTTGTTCTCGCCGTCCCCTCCCCAGTGCAACATCCTGTGCCCCGCGGCCTTGCCGCTCTTCACCAGTATGTTGCCGTAGACGAACGCGCCCCCATAGCTCGGGTCGTTCGCAAGCTTCGACGACCCCTCCGCGTCCACAAGGTCGATGTTCCAGAATCCCTCTTCAATCCAGTTGTAGCGGATCACCGTCCCCGCCGACCTGTCCTTGAGCGCCGACCCCTCGCACCCCTGCAGGTTCGGCCCATAGTGATTGTACTGGTACGTGAGCCCCAGCGACTCGCAATAGCTCCCATGCACGCGGTCGCTCCCCACCGTGCCATTATTGTATATGTGGCACCCTTCCACGAGCATCGCGCCCGTCCACCCGTATTTTTCGTTCGACGAGAAGAAGTACCCCTCGGTGTTGTCGTGCAGTACGCAGTTGCGAATCGTTACGTGCTCCGCCAAACACACGTAGATCCCATGCCCGCCTTTGTACGTCCCCGTCTTCCCGTCGTCGGACGTATAGCTCCTGCCGTCCGTCCCGTTCATCACTTCCAGATTCTCGATGACGATGTACTCGCTCTCCGCGCCGAACGGGCAGTGCTTGGCGTTATTCGCCCGTCCCACATTGACAACCGCCCTCTCGTCACTCGGATACGTCATTTGCGTCCGCGTAACCGCCCCTTCGCCGTCGATCACCGGCAACTTCCCCTCGGCGTTCGGCACGCCGTGGATCGTAACCGGCTTAGCCTGGGTCCCAATCACGCTGACGTTAAACTTCTCCTTATACGGCGTGTCCCTGTAGTAGATGTTGACCGTGTCCCCTGCGTCGATCGCCTCCCACGGCACGTCCCGGATATTCTCATACGCCTTGCCCGGCCCTACCTCGTACACAGTCGCCCAGCACGTCGCCGCGAACATAGTCAGTAGCGCAAGCGCCGCACAAACGGTTGAATGCCTGTTCATCGCTTCCTCCATTCTCACGCGAATGTCTGTCCAAGGTTCGCCATCGGCATCATATTGTGACGCCGCCCCCCTCCTGTACAATACAGCGCTTTCACTGTCACCATGGAGCGCGCTCGCGCGGCCCTGATGAAACGCCTCAATCTTCTCTACGCATCCGTTCTCCTGATGCAACTCGGCAATACCGCCGGCGTCACCGGGCTACCCCTTGTCGCCAAGTACCGCTTCGACTGTTCCTTCTGGACGCTTTCATTCATAGGAATCGCCGGCCCTCTGACCTACTCCGCATCCTGCCTCCTCCTTACTCGCACGCTCGGCAGGGTCTCGCCGTTCAAGATGATGTACGCCGGCATGGCCGCCTTCGGCGCCGTCTTCACTGCCGCGCTCTTTGTGTCGTCTCCGCAGCATCTGATCGTCTTCAGTGCGCTCCAGGCGGTCTCCGCAAGCCTCTTCTGGCCCATGATGGAAGTCATCCTCGCCGAAGGCGCTTCCGGCAAGTCCCTCAGCCGCCGCATGGGGCTCTTCAACATCAATTGGTCCGTCGCCGACGCCCTCGGCGCCGCCATAGCCGGCGTGCTCTACCGAGTCTGGCCCTTTGCTCCCTTTGCCTTCGTGCCTGCCTGTATGGTCCTGACCGGAGTCACAGTCACGCTTGCGCGCCGCGCCTCGAGCCGGAGCGACTCTAACGGCCTCCCCGGCGACGAGCACGCCCCCCTCGACATGATTGCGAGATACCGAAAGGCCTCTTGGGTCGCCAACTTCTTCGGCTTCGGCGTAACCGGCGTCATCCGCTCCGTCTTCGCCGCCGCCGCCAAGGACATATTCAAAATGAGCGGCCCCGTCTACGGCCTCGTCATAGCGACCTTCAACGCCCTGCGCACCCTGACCTTCTTCGCGCTCGGCCGCCACAGCGCCTGGCAATACCGCCCCCGCCTCTTCCTCGCCGTCAACAGCCTTCTCGGAGTCGGCATGGCGGGCACATTCATCGCCGCATTTCTCCCCGCCGCGCTTGCCATCCCTGCGGTCTTCATCTCCTTCGCAGCCGCAGGCATCGGCGTCGGCATGACCTACACCTCCAGCATCTTCTACAGCGTGAGCGCCCACTCGACCGAGGACTCCAAGGCCCATCTCCACGAAGCCGTCCTCGGTGCCGGCGCCGCCCTTTTTACCGCCGCCGCCGGAATCGTCACCGCCGCAACCGGCTCCGCCCTGAGCCCCCTTGCCCTCTGCGTCTTCGCCGTCGCCGGCGGCACCGCCTTCTCAGCGGCATACCTCAGACCGTCGCGCGCCGGCGGGGCCGTCGCCGCCGCGCCCGCTGAAACCAATTCCTGATTTGTGCTTGCTTTGCCGCGAATGGTGTGGTCTAATAGTTGCAGTAATAGGATCCGCTGTCTCAATTGCGAGGTGCACCCATGCCACATCGACTAATGCTTGTCGGATTGCCCGTCATCCTGTTAACCGCAATGCTTGCAGCCGTCGTCTGCGCCGAAACCGCATCCGCGCCTCAAGCGGCGGCAGCCGCCCCCGCAGCCGGCAGCATGTCGAAGCTCCTCGACCAAACGCGCCTCCCCGATCTCGAAAGCACCGTCGCCAGCCTCCGTGAGCGCATGGGCGCCAAGGGCCTTCTCATCGTCTTCGTCGACACCACGTGCCCCTTCGCCGCCACCGCCATCAAGGAGATGTCTACCGTCGCCTCCGTCCTCGCCAAGCAGAATGTGAATTCGCTCCTCATAAACATCAACGAGCCGGGGCAGGTAGTCAAAGACTTCTACGCCTCCCACCCGGCCGGCGTCCCCGTCCTCTACGACTCGGGCAAAGACACCCAGACCGCCTGGGCCGTCACTGCCGTGCCCACCGTCATAGTCGTCAATGCCGCAGGGGACACCGTCTACCGCGGAACCGCCGTCTGGGCCGACGTCGCCGCCGCCGTCGAGAAGGACCTCAAACTCTCCCCCGGCACGATCAACTTCACCGTCCAGGGCACCGGCAAGGGTTGAGGCAGGAAGTAACCGCGCCGCGTGTCGCGGCGCCATCCTCCACAGCCCCTCGCATTGTTCTCATCTCGTAGGGGCGACGCATGCGTCGCCCGCTATTGTAGAGGTGCTGCCTCCTGTCCCCGCCCCGCACTGGGCGCGCAGCCGTGCACCCGGTACGGCAGGCATTCTTCCCTGCCGACCCTACGGTGCTGTCCTTTGCGCAAGCCGTCGTATCCGTGTTCTTTCTCCTGCTCCACTGCTCACCTGATCTCCTGCTCTCGCGCCGCAGGCGCGCCTTTCCCACTTTTCCCACTCGCGGCTCCCAACCGCCACGCCGCAGTAGACAACCACGGCTCCTCAGGTAGAATCTGTCTTGGAAGAGTGAAGTCCCTTTTCGGAGAAGATAACCATTACCGAAAGCACAATCGTCCCCGTCGAAGACTTAGCCGTTGAGCCGCATCCTTACGGCGGCGCTCCTCTTCGCTCCAAGCTCATCGCCGCCGCAGCGTCCTTTCTCATGTTCCAGGGCGAGCTCTTTGCGGGCAAACGCCTCCTCCCCGCCTTCGGCGGCGCCGCCTACGTCTGGTGCACCTGCATCCTCTTCTTCCAGCTCGTCCTCATAGTCGGTTACTACAGCAGCCGGGCGCTCTCCGCCGCCGACTCGAAAACCCGCACATGGATCCTCGCGCTCCTGGGCATGAGCGGCCTCCTCACCCTGACGCCGCGCCTCCCGCAGGCTGCGTGGTTGCCCCCCGAGCTCCAGCCGCTCGCCGCCCTGCAGCCCTTCGCGGGCCTCAGCGTCGCGCTCTTCACAACGACCCCGCTTCTCCACCGCAGGCAGGCCGACCTCTCCGACTACAAAATCTACGCCTGGTCCAACGCCGGCGCCTTCCTCGGCCTTCTCGCGTACCCCTTTGTCGTCGAGCCCCTCACTCCGCTCTGGATTCAGAACCTCGTCTGGGCCGTCGGCGGCCTTCTCATCGCAACCATCGGCCTCGCCGGGGCGACTGTCGCCGCCAATCCCGCGACCAACGCCACTGCCACCACCGGCACCCGTTGGCAGTGGTGGGTGCTCCCCGCCCTTTCGAGCGCCATCCTCCTCGCCACAACCAATCGCCTCAGTTACGAAGCCAGCGCCGGTCCGCTCACATGGGCCCTCCCGCTCGCGGTCTTTCTCTTCACCTACGTCGTCGCCTTCGGCGCCCGCGGCGTGCCCCTCGGCGTCACCGCCATTCTCGGTCTCGCCGTGCTCGCCGTCTCCTTCATGGCCTTCAAGTATTCCCTCTACATGCTTCTCATGATCCTCTCCGCGGGAGGCGCGGCCATGCTCGCCTGCAACGGCTGGCTCGCCGCCACCCGCAACGAAAACTCCCACGGCTTCTACCGCGCCACCGCCATCGGCGGCGCCGTCGGCAGCGCGATTGTCGTGCTTCTGGTGCCCCGCATAACCACCTGGCCGGTGGAGTTCCCCATCCTCGTGATCGGTTCGCTCGCGTTCGCCGGTATATGGGGCGCGCGCAAGATCCTCAAGCCCGTCGTCGCCGCCGCTGCAATCGCCGCCATCTGCTGCGCCGTCTACGACACGCTTGATTTGAAATCGGAGCAACACGTCCTCGTCCGCGCGCGGACACTCTATAGCTGCCTGAGCGTGGTGACTTCCCCTGACGATCGCTTCCGCGAGCTCTACAACAACTACACGCTCCACGGCGGCGAAGACAGGCGCGAATACGGAGGCTATGTCACGTACTACAGCAGAACGACTTCAGGCGTGGGAAAGGTCATCGCGGCCAAGCAGGAGCTGCGCCCCTCCATCAAGGTCGGCGCCGTCGGCCTCGGCACCGGCACCCTTAACTGGCTCATGCGCCCGGAAGACTCGATGACCTTCTACGAAATCGACCCCAAGGTCGAGGACATCGCGACGACATACTTCACCTACCTCGACCGCGACAACACCTTCATAGTCCTCGGCGACGCCCGCAAATCCATGGAAGCCCAGGAGCCCCAGCAGTACGACGTCCTCGTCCTCGACGCTTTTAGCGGCGACGCCATCCCCATGCACCTCCTGACCCGCGAAGCCGGCGCCGTCTACAAGCGCCACCTCAAGCCCGACGGCGCCCTCGCCATCCACATCACCAACCGCTACGCCGACCTCGAGCCCGTCGTGAGGGGCCTCGCCGCCGACCTCGGCATGTCCGTCGCCATCACCCAGGACGACTGGTCCACATGGGTAACCCTCACCCCCGGCCCCTACGAGCCCTCAGGCAGAATCCTCCACTGGACCGACCAGCTCAGCAGCATCCTCTCCGTCATGACCTACTGACCCCTGATCCTGCGCCGTCTGCAAATCGTAGGGGCGGACGTCCCTGTCCGCCCTCGCCGGCAAACCAGTGGACATCCGATCCCCGGCACCATCGTCCTAAATGATGCCTTCGGGTGCTGATTTCATAGGGTGAAACTATGAAGAAAGCCTCCAGTCGGATAGACTTGGGACAAGTGAGTTTGGCTACAGACTGTCCCGTATCCGGAAAGGAGGCTC
>Ga0315282_10002415_pt1 | contig 34501 bp, 31 predicted proteins | sample YL17G07_20_MG_FD_203693 | JGI IMG/M metagenome (GOLD analysis project Ga0315282, IMG submission 203693) | Sediment microbial communities from Yellowstone Lake, YNP, Wyoming, USA - YL17G07_20 | ecosystem: Environmental > Aquatic > Freshwater > Lake > Sediment | place: USA: Wyoming | collected...
TTGAAAATTTTTTTGCCGAGGGCAAAAACTGCCAGGAAATAAAAAGCCCCGGCCAGGTAGGAACACAGGGCATAAGACAAATAGGGCGAGTTGATTTCAAAACTTGACCAGAACCTGAAAACCGCCCAATGCGCAAACAGGTCCAGGGGCGCGGGCTGGTTGCGGAGCATTTTCATAAGGCCGCTCGGCAAAGCCGAGAGCCGGTCCAGGCCGTCGCCCAGCAAAGGCGCCGAGGTTTTCAAAAAGAAAAGCATCGCCATCCAGAGCGCAAAGACCAAAAGCCACGCCGGCGTGGAGTCGAACTTTTCCAGATATCTGTCAATTGGCAGCCAAGCGCCGGCCGCGAGCAAAATGAGAAAGGCAAGTCCGAAGAGCAGGAAACCGGAGTCGGGAAAATATCTCAAGCTGTCAAAGCCAAAGCAATCTCCGGTTCGCGCGGCATAAAGATGGCCAGCCCAGGTCAGGATAGCGACAATCAACAGAACTAAGCGGCCGGTTTTTTTCATCTAGGGCGGGGCGTTAGTTCCAGATTTCATATTGTTGATGGATTGATAAACCTTGTCATAAGCCTGCTGCAACTCCTGGCTCTCGGGCAGGATTTGCTTGGCTTTGCGAAGGCTCTCCAGCGCTTCCTGGTATTTGCCATCCTGGTACTGCGCGTTGGCGAGCGCGAACCAGATTTTGGGGTCGCGGTCATAAATCTGCAAGGCCTTGATGAAGTAATCCTCGGCTTCCGCGTATTTCTTCTGCATGGCATAAGCATAGCCCAGGTTGTAGCGGCCCTTGAAATAAAGCGGGTCCATCTGCACGGCCTTGTTGTAATTCTCAATGGCATGCTCATAATCCAAGAGCTTGAGATAAGCGGTTCCCATGTCATTCCAGGAATCCGGGTTCCAGGGATAGATGGTCACCGCCTGCCGGAACAGCTCTACCGAGTTTTGATAATATTCCCTGGCCTTTTCCGGTTCCTCTTCCGCAATCCGGTCACCCCGGGCAAAATTGATTATCGCCAGATTGTGATAAGCCTTGAAATAGGTGGGGTCGGCCTGGATGGCCCACCGGTAGAATTGCTCGGCGCGGTCGATGTTCGGAGGCACCTTGCGGTAATAGGCATTTCCCAGGTCGCTGATTACCTGGGCCTTGGCCGGACTCTTGCTTATGGCATCGCGCCAGAGAATCATATCGCTCACCCACAGCCGGTTCCGGCTCGCAAGCAGCACGGCCCAGAGCACAAAAAGCGCAATCAGCGAAAAGTTTAAGGCGGTCTTTCGCCAGGCGATTAACTTTTGGTCCATCACCACCACCACCTGGCCGAGCAGCAGGCCCAAGCCCAGACTCGGAAGATATAGCCTGTGTTCATTCATGGTGGCATTGAGCGGGATGAGCGTGGTCGGAGAAAGCGTGATGAAAAATCCGAGCACGAACAAAGTGAAGACGGGGAATTTTTTCCAGAGCAATAAGCCCAGAGCCAGCCAGGCGCCAAGATCCAAAAGGGCCAGGCCCACCTTGTCCTTGATCAGGTCGGTGAACACCTCGACATCATAGCTGGTATTGAGATGCAAGGGCCAGAAAAGCAGGTTGAGATAGCGCACCACCACCCGGCTTTCGGTGAACAGGTTTTGCATGAAGGGCCGGGGCGGATGCTCCTGGATTAAAATTCCCATCATCCATTTGCGGTAATAAAAATAAATAAGCGTGACGATGAGGAACGGCACATAATAGAAGAGGATTCGCTCGAAGATATTTTGGGGGCCTTTCTTGCGCAGATACAGAAAATCGATGACCGCGGCAAGCGCAATCACCACAATCGCCTCTTCCTTGAAAAGGAATCCGATGCCGAAAAAGACATAGCTAAAAACCATCCACGGCCGGCTCCTGGTCAGCAGGCTTCGCGCAAAACCGTAAAGCGAAAGGAGCATGCAGGAGGAAACGAGGAGCGAGGACCGGCAGTTCACATAATTCACGGATTCGGTGTTGACCGGGTGCAGGGCAAAAACCAGGGAGGCGATTACGGCGAATTTCTGGTTGCCCGAGATATGGGTCAGGAAAACATAAATCAGGAGCACATTGAACAGGTGGACCAAAACATTGACCAGTTCCCAGCTCCAGGCCTTGTATTGAGACCAGGCGTAGTTGAGCGCAAAGGTGGTGAGCAGAAGCGGCCGGACCATTTTCACTCCCGGCTTGGAGCTGAAGGTCTGGGCGTTGGTGAAGAAATTGGTCGGGCTGGAAAAATTGTAGATGTTGCGCAATTTGCGCACATGGATGTTTTCGGTCAGCGAATGGTAGTCATCATAATGGAAGGTGTTCTGGAGAGAGTTGAGGTAGACCACAGCCACGAGCAGGCCGAGCAAGAGCAGGTAAATCTTGTTGGCCTTGGCTTTGGGAAAGAGCTCGGGCAATTCTTTTTTGAATTCAATGCCTTCTTCTTTCAATCCCCTGGTCAGCTCGTCAAGGTCCACGGAGAGCAGGGCCGCGATTTCCTTCAAAGATTTTGCCGGGTAAAGCCGCTTGGCCTGCTTCAACTTTTTTCGGGATATGGACATTCTGGCATAGGATTTTATCACAATTCGCCGCGCTTTCAAAAAATCAGCGAGGCGGACTGGCTGCGGATAAATCAGGTCCCAGACCCGGTCAGGCCGAGCCGAGCTTCATCTGGTGGATATAGTCCGCGGAGCGGTTGGCAAAGGCCATGATGGATTCCATGGGATTGACGCCCAGGCAGGTCGGGAAGAGGCTGGCGTCCACCACGAACAGGTTCCGCACATCCCAGCTCTCGCCATACGGGTCGCAAACCGAGTTCATGCGCTCCGAGCCTATGCGGCAGGTGCCCATGGGATGAAAAGCCATCATTTCCAGCTCGCTGGCGCGAAGCCCCCGCTTTAGAAGCACGCGGACCTCCCTTAGGGAATTCAGCTCCGGCATCCAGCACACTGCAGGGAACACGCGCTTGGCCCCGGCAGCCAGCCAGATTTCCGCGGCATACGCGATGGCCCGGCTGGCTTTTTTGACATCCTCCTTGCAAAGATTGTAAAGAATGATGGGATGGCCGAGCGCGCCCTTGCGCACGGTTCCCCGGCTCTCGTCAAAAATCATGGCGCCGAATGACGCGATGTTGCGGTAATGGAACATCAGCTCCTTGTTCTTCTCCCCGAAAAAGGGCAGGTAGGGGGCGCTAAGCAGGGGAACCACGAACACGCCTTCCATCATGAGGCCCTCATCCGTGAACTCGTCAACATACGCGCCTTGCGGCACACCCAGGTGCCCGTTAATTTCCTGGTCAAAAATCGCGGACACGCGGATGCCCGGATGGATGCGAAGATTTTTACCCACCCAGCCGCTGGAGTTGGCCAGGCCGTTGGCTTTGAGGAGCATGGGCGTATGAATGGCTCCGGCGCCAATTGCCACGATTTTGCAGTTGACCTGGAATTTGTGCCTGGGCTTGCCCGTGTTCTGGTCCAGGAGCGAGCCGGAGACCCCGACCGCTTCACCGTTCCTCACCAGTATCTTCTCCGCGCGCGCGTTGCAATAAACCTTGGCCCCGAAGTTCACGGCCAGAGGAATATAATTCAGGTCGGTTGACCGTTTGCCGTCCGAAGGACAGCCCAGGGTGCACACCCCGCAGCCGTGGCAATCCAGGTCCGCGTTCCGGGTCAGCGGTCCGCAGGAATAGCCCAGTTTTTTAGCCCCTTCCAGGAAAATCTCGTTGTTCCGGCCCATCACCCGGCTGGAAACCGGAGCGGCATTGACGATTTTTTCCACACGCTCAAAATACGGTTTCATCTGTTCAGGCTCAATCCCTTCAATCCCGAATTCCCGGCGCCAGCGCCTAAGAACCTTGTCGGGAATGCGAAGGCAGGTCCCGGAATTGACCTTGGTGGTTCCGCCCAGGGCCTTGCCAATGGGCATGGGGATGGGCGGCCGGCCCAGACAGGCCGTGGCCCCGCCGTCCCGGTACATTTTGCGGAAACAAGCAACCGGATTTTTCGGATAGCTGCTCTTGTCCCATTTGGCGCCTTCCTCAACCAGAACCACAGAATGCCCTTTTTCCGCAAGCTCCTTCGCTGCCACCGCTCCGCCCGCGCCCGAGCCGATTACGCATAGCTCCGCGCTTTCCTTCAGCTCCGCGGATAGCTCCGGCCCTTCAAAAATCTTGCCCCCGCCCATTTAGTTCTCCCCCTTGAACTGCTCAAAACATTTTCCAGGAGTGAACCCGATTTTTTCCAGCACCACCGGCTCATTGTAAAAAACCGCCATGAAAATGGCCTTCAGCCCGAGCAAGGCCCAGCGCCTGGCCATCAGCCGGCTGTTTTCCCAGCTTGCAAAATACGCAGTCTGTTCCTGCGGAGTCATGCTGGTAAGGAGCTTGAACCGGAAGAGCAGCAGGGGAGAGATTTCCCACATCCAGGCTAAGACTTTTATTGCCAAAAACCTCATCCGGGATTTGCCGGTCAATTCCAGGAGCTTGTCCACCAGGCCGATGTCCCGCGCGCCCGGATAGTCCATGCCTCCTGACGGAATCATCCGCTCCGCCAGGTCGTCTAGAATTTTGCGGGTGCGTTTTCCGATAATTTTTGCTCCCGGCATTCACCCCTCCTTTGCATTTGCAGCCATATTCCAAAAAGCAAAAATCCCAGGGCCGCGCCGGCAAGGCCGGCCCCGAAGTCCGCCCATTCAAAAGACCTTCCCGGCACTCCTCTCTGCAAGAGTTCCATCAGAAAGCTGTAGTTGGCTGCGAAGAGCGACAGCAGGAGCGCAACCTTTATTCCTGGCCGCGGATGATACAAGCCTAAAGGCGCAAAGGGCACATAGAAAAGAATGTGGAATATTTTATCCGAGCCGTGCGCAAGCGCGATTCCACCAGGCCACGATTTCAAACTGCCCACCGCCACCAGCGCGCTCCAGCAAAAAAGCCCGACCCGGAAACTTGAATTTCCCCGCAGAATCGCCCCTCCTGCCATCACATTTTATACTTGCCGAAATCCTCGGGGTCCAGATTTTCGAGAATCTCGGTCCACTTGTCCTTGTTTTCCTGGCTGAATTCCGCGCTCTTCTCGTCAATCTGGCTGGATTTTTCCAGCACCGACTTGGCCACAAAAATCGGGGAATTGGTCCGCAGCGCCAGGGCGATGGAATCGCTCGGCCTGGAGTCCACGGTCACGATCTTTCCGCCGAACTCGAGATGAATCAATGCGTAGTAAGTGTTGTTCTTGATGTCGGTTATCTCTATTTTCACCACCGTGGCCTTGAGCTGCTCGAGGATGTTTTTCAAAAGGTCGTGGGTCAGCGGGCGATGAATCTTGATCTTCTCCAGCTCCATGGCAATGGCGCTGGCTTCGAGCAGGCCGATCCAGATGGGAAGGGTGTGCTTGCCGGTCGCATCCTTCAAAATGACGATTGGCACATTGGTTTGCGGGTCAAGCACTATGCCGTTGACCTTCATCTCGATAAACATTGTCCTTCTCCTTGCCAGGAACCTCTGGGCTCCTGCTTGAGCGGTTCTCCGAGCAAAGAATGCTTCAGCCCTTGCGCCACCCTGACCATGACCAGCTCTCCGATGCTCTGCTCCGCGCCCTGCTTCGCTATGTGCACCAGCCTTCCTTCCCGGCTTCTCCCGGTCAGCTTTTGCGCATCGCGCTTGCTTGTTCCCTCCAATAGAATCTCCTTGGTCCTGCCCACCTGTTCGAGGTTCTTCGCTTCGGTTATTCCACCCACCAGCTGGTCAAGACGCCACAGCCTTTCCAGCTTGGTTTCCTCCGGCACTTGTCCGGGATATTGCGCAGCCCGGGTCCCCGGCCTCTGGGAATACCGGAAACTGAATGCTTCATCAAACTGTATCGCTTGAACCATGTCAAGTGTGCGCTCAAAGTCTTCCTCGGTCTCGCCCGGAAAGCCGGCAATCAGGTCTGTGCTCAACCCCAGTCCGGGCATGGCCGAGCGCAGCTTGCGAACCAAAGCGAGATATTGCCCGCTGGTATAGCCTCTGCCCATTAAAGCGAGCACGCGGTCCGAGCCGGCCTGGAGCGGAAGATGTATCTGCTCGCAAATCTTGTTCTCGCCAGCCATCACGGCAATCAACTTTTCCGACAGGTCCTTGGGATGGCTGGTCGTGAAGCGCAGCCGCTCTATGCCCTCAACTTTGGCGGCCATCAAAAGCAGGTCCGGGAAATCCGCGCCGAAACCCCGCTTAAGCCCGTAGGAGTTGACATTCTGGCCAAGCAGAACTATTTCCTTCACGCCCCGCGCCGCAAGATTTCCAATCTCCGCGATAATGTCCGAAGGCTTCCGGCTCCGCTCCGGCCCGCGCACATAAGGCACCACGCAATAAGCGCAATAATTGTCACAGCCCTCCATGATGGCCACAAATGCGCTAACACCCGGGAGCGGACGGTTTTTTGAAACCGAGAAAAGGCAGTCCAGGTCGCCCTCATCCGTCCATTCGGTTTTCACCACGCGCTCGCCGAGACCGGCTTGTTCCAAAACTTCTCCCAGCCGCGCCACCTGGTTGGTGCCCAGCACAAAATTCAGTCCGGGAAAGCGCTCGAGCAGGAATTCGCCATGCTGCTGCGCCGCGCATCCGCAAAAACCTATGACCAGATCCGGCTTGTGCTTCTTTGCCTTGCAGAGCCTGCCAAGAAGGCTTAGGGCCTTGCGTTCGGGCTTCTCGCGCACCGAGCAGGAATTGACCAGCACCAGGTCCGCGTCTTCGACCGCGCGCGCGGGCTTGATGGCTTTTTCCAGCAGGATGCCTTCCATCCGCCCGCTGTCCAGCACATTCATCTGGCAGCCGAAATTGACAATGAAATATTTCCGCGAAGCGCTCATCAGGGTCTTAATTTAAGCTAACTGAAAGTTTGCTGCAAGTCAACAATCGCGGATGCCGGGCTGCAATCAGACGCTCAAGTCCCGGCTGGGGATTTCGTCGCTCGTGAATTCGCGGGTCAGGTTCCGGTAGCGCGCATACCCGGAATTGAGATAAGGGCCAAGCTTGCGCCAGAGCCGGTTGGCCGGACGATAACCGTCGTAATACCGTAAATTCAGGGCCGGGGAGAGGTCGCTTTTGAGCCGCGGCTGGTTCGATTTGTCAAAATACCCGGTGGCAAGAATCTCTTGATAAAACGCAAAATATTGCTCCGCCATCCGCCGGATGTGAAAATAATTCTCCGCGGCAGCCCGGCATTTTTGCGGAGAGATTTGGCCGAGTTTTTGGACCGCCTCCACCATTTCCCGGTGGCTCTGGCAGACAAAGCCGCGGTCAGGGGCAATCACCTCGGGCAAAGAGCCGAAGCTGGTGCCGACTACCGGCGTGCCGCAGGCAAACGCTTCAATCATCACAATTCCAAACGGCTCATCCCAGATTACCGGGAAGATGAGCGCCTTGGCGCGCCGCAGCCATTCCTTCTTGTTCTTGTCCCCCAGCACGCCCAGGGATTTGATTCTCCGGTCCAGGCTCAACCGGTACCCACCGGCTATGACCAGTTTTATGCCGGCATCCCTGGCCACGCGAATGGCTCCTTCCAGATTTTTCACCGGCCAGCTGGCCAAAGCCAGGAAAATCAAATAATCTTCTTTTTGCTCCGTGAACGGGTATTCTTCAGCCGGCAGCCCGTAATGGATGAAAGCGTTGGAGCCGTGAATCTGCGCGTGGCGCTTGCTCACGAAAACCGTGTTGGGATGGAAATCCCTGACCATGCCCATCCGGTCGTGCGTGATGATAAAAGGCTTTTTGAAATCGTGCTTGTGGCCGTAGGTGTATGCGTGAATTATTTCCACCTCCCCGGGCACCAGCCGGTCCAGTTCCTCGGAAGTTGCGTTTTCCGGAAAACCGATCACCTCAACGCCCTCCAGAGACGACCCTTCCAGCGCCATGAGATAAACCTGGTGTCCCGCCTTGGCCTGTTCGCGCGCGAGCCATTGGGTTATCCGAGGCGTGCCGCCATACATGGTCACCGGAAAACGGGCTGGATAAAAATGCAGAATTTTCATTAAACAAATTTTATGCAAATACATCTTTTTTGGCAAGTTTGAAGTCCTTAAAAAAAATGTTAGGATCGAAAAGATGAAAAACAATATCCTGGATGTGAGCGGCGTGAAAGTCGGACACGCCTCGGATTTGGAAAACGGCACCGGGTGCACCGCGATTCTTTTTGACCAGCCCGCGGTGGGAGGAGTGAATATCTGCGGCTTTGCCACGGGCACGAGGGAAATCGATGTCTTAAGCCCCGGGCACCTGACGCCCGGGATAAATGCCATCTGCCTTTCCGGCGGAAGCGCTTACGGGCTGGGGGCTGCGGACGGGGTGATGAAATTTCTGGAGGAAAAAGGCGTCGGCTATTTTGCAAGGGTGGCGCTGGTTCCCATTGTTCCCTCCGCCATTATTTTTGACTTGAGCTTCAAGTCCAGTCTGGTTCGGCCCGACGCCCGGATGGGATACCAGGCCGGCATGAACGCCCGGTCGGAGATGATGGAGCAGGGGAGCGTGGGCGCGGGGACCGGAGCGAGTGTGGGCAAGATTTTCGGACCGAAGAGCGCGGTCAAAAGCGGGCTTGGCTCCGCGAGCCTCTGCGCAAGCGACGGCTTGGTGGTTTCCGCGTTATGCGTTGTGAACAATTTCGGCGATGTGCTGGATTACCAAACCGGCGCCATTCTGGCCGGAAGCAGGAACCCGGAGACCAATCAATTTTTGGACACCACCCGCTTTCTGGCGGGAATGAAAAAACCGCTTGAGCAGCCGGTCTCGGAAAACACCAACCTCGCGGTCATCTGCACCAATGCCCGGCTGGACAAGGTCAGCGCCAACATCCTGGCCAGGCTGGCCGAGGCCGGGTTGGCACGAACCCTTTCGCCCCTCCATTCCACATTCGACGGCGACATCATTTTCGCGGTCAGCCTGGGCGGGTATCAGGCCGAGCTTAACCGGCTGGGCATTCTCGCCGCGGAGACGCTGGCTCGGGCGGTGAATAACGCGGTGATTTTTGCCGACGGCCTGGGCGCCTTGCCCGCGCTCAAGGATTTGGCCCCGGAACCCGCGCGTTCGGGAAAGGAGTAAGGGTATGGATGAATTCAAAAGAGTTCCCGCAGAAAAACTTTTCGCCTTGATGAAAAAATTGTTCATCGCGGCCGGCCTGCCGGAAAAAGACGCGCACTCCGCAACTGATGCCTTGATTGCCGCGGACATCAGGGGCATTGACTCGCACGGCGCCTCGCGCCTGCCTTATTACATCGGCAAGCTCAAGAACAAGACGGTCAATCCTCATCCGCAAATCAAGGTGCTCAAAGAGCTGCCGGCCACCGCCCTGGTTGACGGGGATGACGGCCTGGGGCCGGTGGTGGCGAAATTCGCCATGGAGCTGGCCATTGCGAAGGCCAAAAAGGTCGGCGCCGGGCTGGTGTCGGTCCGGCGCAGCAACCATTATGGCATCGCCGCCTATTACTCTATGATGGCGCTCAAGCAGGGGATGGTGGGATTGGCCATGACCAACGCGGTCTCCATGGTCGCTCCCACCTTCGGTGTCAAGGGTGTGCTGGGAACCAATCCCTTGAGCCTGGCGGTCCCGGCCGGGAAATTGCAGCCCTTTGTTCTGGACATGGCCACGAGCGCGGTCCCGCTCGGCAAAATTGAACTGGCGCTGAAAAACAACCAGAAAATTCCGCCCGGATGGCTTTATGACAGCCAGGGCGAATTCACCGATGACCCGTCCATGCTTTTCAAGGGAGGGGCTTTGGCTCCGCTCGGCGGAACCCGCGAACTGGGAGGCCACAAGGGATACGGCCTCGCGCTCCTGGTCGATATCCTTTCCGCCATCCTCTCGGACGCCAATTACGGCGCCAAGCAGGAGGGGCTGATGAGCATGAGGCCGGAGCCGAGCAATGTCGGGCATTTTTTCCTGGCCTTCCAGGTTGAAGGCTTCAGGCCCCTGGCCGAATTCCAGAAAACCATGGACGCGGCCTTGAACTCGCTCAAGGAATCTCCCAAGGCCAAAGGCCATGACCGCATTTATATCCACGGCGAGCCGGAATTTGAATGCGAGGACGAGCGGAAAAAATTGGGCATTCCGCTTCATCCCCAGGTGGTGCTCAACCTGGCCAAGCTCGCGGGCGAGGCTGGAATTGACGCCGGGCAGTATTTATAATTAAAAGGGGTGTGGTTTTCGCGCAGGCAATCAGGAGGGCGGAAAGATGGCATGCAAATACAGCTTTGAATTTTATCCGCTGGAGATGTTCAAGGAGTTCATTTCCGGGGAAAGGAGGCATGTGTTCGTATGCTTGAGCAACGGCAAGTGCAAGGTCGAAGACAACTATCCGGAGTTCGGGACATTGCTAAGGCTGTTTGACGAGAAATGCCAAAAAGGTTTCGAAGTGGTCCAGGTTTTGTTTCAGGAGCGCGGGGTTCTGGTGCTTTACAAAAAGCCGGAGTCGCAGGAGGGATGAGCCATGGAGCTTTTTGAGGAAAGTTTAGGACTGGTTGACCATCTTCATAACCTGCGGAATGCCTTCCGCCCCAATGACGATGAGCAGAGCCTTGCCGACCGCAGCCCGGTGGAGCAGGCCCTGGTTAATCTGGTGAAAGACCGCCAGGTTGCGGTGCGGGTGATGGAGCGGCTCGCGCATGATGTGCATTTTCTGCGCGAACAGGCGGCCAACCTGTTCAACAACGAGATAGTCGTCTGGCGGGAGCCGGACGGGAGTTTTTCGCTGCGCCTGTTCATCTGGACTCCGGATTGCGACAATTTTATCCACGACCATAATTCCTGGGGATTGCTTGCCAGCTGGTGGGGGGATTTGCAGGTTGATAATTATATCCGGCTGGACCCGGAAGCGGGTGAGACCAAGGCCGCCCTGCAATTAAAGGAAAAGCTCATCCTGGCTCCGGGCAAAACCGTGCTGGTGCGGCCTTTGAACGAGGGCATTCACCGGGTGACCTGCGCGGAAGACATTTCCCTTAGCGTGAGCGTCTATGCCCGGAGGGTGGCGGACCGCGGCTATATCCTGCGTTTTGACCCGGAAACCAAAAAGGTCTTTCGCGTCTATCACCGCTCGCGCCGGCGCAAGGAATGGGCCAGGCAGATGCTCCAAAAAATCAATTCTTGATTCAACCCGCCAAATGGTTATTCTATATATCTGGAAATAGGGAAACAGGTGGGGGTATGATTTATAACGAAAAAGTCATTGACTATTTTCAGAACCCGCGCAACATGGGCGAAATCCCGGACGCCAACGGCGTGGGCGAGGTGGGCAGCCCGGTTTGCGGGGATGTGATGAAAATATGGATCAAGGTGGACAAGAACGGCATCATCACTGACGCCAAGTTCAAGACCTTTGGATGCGCGAGCGCGGTTGCCAGCAGCTCCATCGCCACCGAGATGATTATCGGCAGGCATATTGACCAGGCGCGAAAAATAACCAACCAGGCGATTGTGGACGCGCTCGGCGGCCTGCCCGAGCACAAGATTCACTGCTCGGTTCTGGCCGCGGACGCGATTCATCGCGCCATTGACAAGTACCTGGGCATTGAGCCGGAGGAGGACAAGGAAGTTGAATATGTCTGCAAGTGCCAGAAGATAACCCGCGAACAGATCGAAGAGGCCATTGCCCACGGCGCTTACACGGTGGAGATGGTTGCCGATGCCACCGGCGCGACCAAGGGCGAATGCGGAGGCGTGCGCTGCAAGCCGCTGATTGAGGACATCCTCAATCTCTACCGGCCGAAAAAGAAAAAGGGGGAGAACTGAATGCGCAAGACCTATCTGGACAATAACGCGACCACACCGCTCCATCCCGAGGTGATGCAGGTGCTCAAGGACTCGCTCAACCTTTTCGGCAACGCCTCCAGCGAGCACTTCTTCGGTCAGGAGGCGCGCAAAGCGGTTGAAGACGCGCGCAAGAAAGTGGCGTCGCTGATTAACGCCCAGCCCGGCGAAATTATCTTCACGAGCTGCGGCTCCGAGTCCAACAACCTGGTCATCAAGGGCGTGACCTGCCAGGATGTCTATTGCAAATCCGAGCAGTCCCATCCGGGCAAGCACATCATCACCAGCCAGATCGAGCATCCCTCGGTGATGAAGCCGATCAAGTCTTTGGAGCGCCAGGGCTTCAAGGTGACCTGGCTGCCGGTGGATAAATACGGCCTGGTGGACCCCGGTCTGGTGGAAAAAGCCATCACCAAGCAGACCGTGCTCATCTCCATTATGACCGCCAACAATGAAATCGGCACCATTGAGCCGATTGCCGAATTCGCAAAAATCGCCCGAAAACACGAGGTCTATTTCCACACCGATGCGGTCCAGGCCGTGGGCAAACTCAAAATCGATGTCCAGGAAATGGGAGTGGATTTCCTATCCCTCTCCGGCCACAAGCTCTATGCGCCCAAAGGAGTGGCCGCGCTTTACATCAGGCCGGGAGTGAATGTCTGCCCGGTCCTGCAGGGCGGGCACCAGGAGCGGGGATTGAGAGGCGGCACGGAAAACACCCTCGGAATCATCGCCTTGGGCAAGGCCTGCGAGATTGCGGCGCGCGACCGCGCGGAAAATGTCAAGAAGATATGGAAGCTGCGGGAAAAGCTCCGCCAGGGCATCCTGGAAAAAATCCCGGAGGTAGTGGTAAACGGCCATCCGGAAAAAATGCTGCCCACCACCTTGAGCGTGATCTTCAAATATATCGAAGGCGAATCCATACTCTTGCGCTTAAGCTCCCAGGGAATCGCGGTCAGCACCGGCTCGGCCTGCTCCTCCGGAACCCTCGAGCCCAGCCATGTCCTGCTCGCCATCGGCCTGCCGCATGAACTCGCGCACGGCACCATCCGCTTCAGCCTGGGCAGCGAGAACACGGAGGAAGACATCGATTATACGATGGAGGTGTTGCCCGGGGTGATCCAGGAGCTTCGGCAGATGAGCCCGCTCTGGCCCGGGAACAAAAGCGCATGCTAGGCCGCATCCGGGAAGACCTCAAGGCGGTTTTCGACCGGGACCCCGCGGCGCGGAACTGGCTGGAGGTTGTGCTGACCTATCCCGGACTGCACGCCCTCTGGATTCATCATCTTGCCCACTGGTTTTATCAAAAAAAATTGTTCACCATTGCGCGGCTCATCTCCCACCTCAACCGCTTTTTCACCGGGGTGGAAATTCATCCTGGGGCCGGAATCGGCCGCCGCGTTTTCATTGACCACGGCATGGGAGTGGTAATTGGCGAGACCGCGGAAGTGGGAGATGACTGCCTCATTTACAAGGGCGTGGTCCTGGGCGGAGTGAGCCTGAAAAAGGAAAAGCGGCATCCGACCCTGGAGAGCGGCGTGGTGCTGGGGTCAAACGCCTGCGTGCTCGGAAACATCGTGATTGGCGCGCATGCGCGAATCGGCTCCGGGTCTGTGGTGGTTGAAAATGTTCCGGCCGGAGCCACCGTGGTGGGCGTTCCCGGAAGGGTGGTTAAAAAGCAGACCACCGGGGACTTGGAAAAAGACCTCGAACACTCGGACCTCCCGGACCCCATGCAGGATATAGTCAGGGGACTGCTCCGCATTTTTGAAAAATACGAAAAGCGCCTGGAAAATCTGGAGACCGAGCACGGAATCAAGGCCCCGGAACTGATGCGCGACTACGAGGCCAGGCTCCAGGAACTGGGAATCGATGACCGAGAAAAAAATCATGACCGAAATCCAAAATAAGCTCAAAGAACATTTCCGCAAACCCCTCCGCGTGGGCGAAATCGAAAACGCGGACGGAACCGGCATCGTGGGCAATGCGCGCTGCGGAGAAATTTTGACCTTCCAGGTCAAAGTCGCCAACAACCGCCTAGCACAAGTCCGGTTCCAAGCTCTGGGCTGCGGCGCGGCCAAGGCCGTGGCCAGCTATCTGGCGGAGCTTGCCGAGGGCAGAACCGTGGAGGAAGTTGAGAAGATACGGATGGAAGACATTTTCAAGGAGCTTGAGGGCCTGCCCCGGAGCAAGTGGCACTGCCCGTTTCAGGCGCTTGACGCCCTGCTCATGGCCATCGAGGATTGGCGCGGCAAGGACCACAAAGGCCGGCGCAAGATGATTGATGTTGAGCCGGTGCCGCCTCTTAAGCGCTGCCCATACTGCCAGGCCATACTGGGCGAGGCGGTCCCGGCCTGCGAGAGCTGCGACTACAAGTCAATCAAGTGCCGAAACTGCGGCAAGGAAATCATCATCCAAAACCGGAGGAAATAATGTTTGGCAAAGACCATCCCTGGTATGGCGAGGATTTTGGAGCGGTGGAGCACTATTGGTATCTGGAGCGCGAATATTGTCTCAATCTCCTTTTTGAGCTGGACCAGAAGCCTTTCATAGATTTTTGCAAGCAGCGCAGCCTTTCGCCCAACCAGCTGGTCATGAAAATCGCATACCGCTTGAGCCTCAAATACCTGCCCCAGTATGTGGTGGCGCTTAACAAAAAGGCCTATCCCGCGCGCTACCCCGCAGGATATGTGCGAAGGATTCATCCTGACCGGGACATGCTGGAATGGGTGGCGGTGCGGGAGAAGGAAAATCATTTTGTGGAAAGACTTACCCGCGAGCACATGCATCCGATTGAGAGATTCATCGCGATTCATTACCCTCGGCTCGCGGTCTGGCTGGCCAAACATTTTTTCGGGAGACGGGAGGTCAAAGGCCAGTATGCGCTCATGCTCTCCCGCAACCCCATGCGCGAGCTGGGCTACCCGGTCGTGTTCCACGGAACCCATTACCGCACCTTCATCTTGGCGCTGCCTTTCGCGGACAAAAGCTGGGCGGTCTTTGGCGCGCCCCATGCCTTCGCCAATGTCGATTATTACAAGGGCATAATCGGCGAGTTCAAAAATATGACCGAGCATCCCGAGACCATCCCGGAGGAGTTGCTCCTGAAAAGATACGACCCCGTGCCCTACAAGTACGAGCGCAAATCCACCCGGGCCGGAACCTAGAAATCTCTCGGCTTGCACAAAATCTCGCGGACCTTCAGGTTGAAAAAGTTGTTCGAACTTGTCGCCCGGATGATGCAAGCGCTGTCCGCTCCGCGGCCAGTGCCGGCCGCGCATACGCAGTCCTCAAACGGGACCAGGCCGTGGTCCGCGGCCATGCAGGCCATCTCCACGCAGACCTTGACCCCCTGGCCGAAAATCCGGAGCGTGCTCGCGACCAGCTCCGACTCGCTGTACCCCATTTTCAGGGCCACGGCCTTGCCCAGGTTCCGGGTCGCCAGAGTTCCGCTCAAGACCTTGTGGCCAGCGGCTTCAATCTCCCTGCGCAGCCCCGGGTCAAATTCGCACTTGCCTTCCTCGGCAAAACCATAGTTGTGAGTCACCACCACCAGGTTGATGCTGCGGCCTTTGAGCATTTCCAGGGCTTTTTTCGCCGTGTCCCCGAAAGTGCTCGCCACCAGCAGATGCCGGATTCCGCGCTCCGTACAGGCTTTGACCGCCAGCTCCAGGGTCTGGTCCGTATTTTCCGCCCCGGGTTTGGCAAAATACATCTTGCGCCTCCCAAAATTTTTCAGCTTATCTTCCGGCATAAATCCCTCCCGGTCAAGACCGCTTGCGACCCGGATAAATTCCCTTAAAATAGCTTGCGATGCCAGCAGAACCTGAATAATTCATCCGACAAAAATTCCCATCTTCCGCGCAAGCAAAGCGTGAGTTCGAAAACCATGATGCGGCCGCTAAATAATGAATTGCGCTTTATGATTCCGGAAGGCAAGGAGGCGCGATTCCTCTGGCGCGAATCCTGGCGCCTGGCCTGGCCGGTTTTCATCGGCCAGGCGGTGAGCCAGTCCATGATACTGTTAAGCCGGGTGATGATCGGAGCCATCGGCGAGAGCAGCCTGGCCGCGCTGGGCATGGGCCAGATGATTTTTTTCGCGGTGGTCATGGGTCTGGCCTCGGTCAGCGTGGGCATGGTCGCGCTGATGGCGCGCGAGGTTGGCGCCGGCAATGCCAAGGAGGCGAGCCGCATTTTCGGGCAGGGAGTTTATTTCAGCACGCTCATTTCCGTTGTGCTGGCTCTGGCCGGGATTTTTTTCGCCCGGTCCATTTTTATCGCCCTGCATACGCCAGCGGATGTGGTCAACGACGCCGCGCGCTTCATGCGCATTGTTTTCGCCGGGCTGCCCTTCGCCTCGGTCAGCTTTTTCATCGGCGCCGGCCTGCGCGGCGCCGGGGACACGCGCACGCCCATGATTATCGTTGTCATCACCGTGGTTCTGAATGTGCTCATCCAATACCTTCTCGTGTTCGGTAAATGGGGCTTGCCGAAAATGGGCATCACCGGCGCGGGACTGGCCATGGCTTTGTCGTTCGTTATCTCCATTGTCCTCTGCATCATGCTGTTTGTTTTCAAGATGAGCGTGCTCCCGATTGAATTTTCCGGGTTCCAGATTGACTGGCAGGTGCTCAAGCGGCTGGTGAAGATAGGCGGCCCGACTGCGGTGGAGTGGGAGATGATTCAGCTCGGATTGATTGTGTTCATCTCCATTGTCAATCATTACGGCACCGAGCCGGGCGCGGCCTACATCATCGGACTGACCATCCTTAATTTCTCGCAGCTGCCGGCCATCGGCTACAACGCCGCGGCCACCACCTTGGTCGGCATGTGCCTGGGCGCTTCCCGTCCGGACCTGGCCGAGGATGCGGTCCGCATCAATCTTCGCGCAGCGCTGATTATTATGACCATGATTGGCGTGGCGCTTTTCTTTTTCGCCCGCGCCATCATTACCATGCTTTTTCCCGGAAGCTCGGAAGAGACCATCACCCAGGCGGGATTCTATCTCCAGGCCGTGGCCATGGCCCAGCCGCTTATGGCGATTGCTTTTGTCCAGGCCGGAAGTCTGCGCGGCGCCGGCTATTCGCTCTCGCCCATGATTGTCCAGAGCATCGGCATGTATTTTTTCCGGATCGGGCTTGCGGTAATTTTAGGGAAAGGTTTTGCAGTTCCGGTGCATTGGCTCTGGCTGACCCAGATTCCAGACTTCCTCTTCCGAGCTTTTTTCCTCACCCTCTCGGTGCGCAGAGGGAAATGGAAACTGGTCAAGGTCTAGCGCTTTTCAATCCTCGCCCAGAATCTGCTCCTGCCGGCGCTCAATGGCCGCGAGCAGGATTCCCGCGGCAATCAGCAGCCGGGCATCGATGGAAGGCGCGGCCTCCAGAATGGTCATAGTATATTTGAGAATGATGGGATTGAAATGCTGCTTAAGCTCGGCAACCTTGCGGCCGTCAACCGCGGCAATCGTGTATTTTTGCGGGATGAGATTCCACCATCGGCTCAAGAGCGCGCCCAGGATGCTGCTTTCCGCGAGCCTGCCGACCGGTTTGCCGTCCGCGGCCTTCAGCTCCCACTCGTCCTTGATTATGGACTTGAGCGCCTTGCGGCGAAGCTGGCCCACATCCTGCCCGGTCGTGGAATCGTGCACCGTGTAGTTCGCCCACACATCGAATATCTGCGGGGTCTTGATGCGCATAAGTTCCTTGCTTTTGCTCTCATCCCCATAAATGCGAAAATCTTCCTTGAGCCGGAACCGCTTCTGGTCCGTGTAAAAAACCAGCTGGCCGTTCTCATCATAAGTATGAAACGCCCCGCCGAAAAACCTGAAAAATTTCCTGCGGAATAAATACTGCTTGTGCTGAAACGCCGGGTTCATGTCCCTGCCTGCTACCATTTTACCCTCCTTGGAAATATTATTTTTAGGCTATCAGACCGATGAGTTATCGCCAAACGCTCACCGCATGCCGGCCAGCTTTTTGGCCAATTCCAGGGCCTCTTCCCGGGTTTGGATTTTGCCGTCCAGCTGCGCGTCTTCGACCTTGTCCAGGATGGTTCGAAAAATCGGACCGGGTGTCAGTCCCAATTCAATCAAATCATCTCCGGTGACCAGCCGCCTGGGCCTGGCTTGATGCGATTTTTCTTCAGCGCGAAACTGCTCAAGCCTTTTCTTCACATAGCGATAGGTTGAGAGGTCGGCATGGCTGGCCAGGCAGTCCAGCCGGTGCAGCTCCAGGTGCCAGTCAAAATTTTCCAGACGCACAAAACGCTTGAGCGTGCTTTCCTTCATCCTCGGCGCGTCAATGAAGCGCAGATGCTCCTTGACCAGGGCGGTGATGGCCTGGATTTGGCGGTTGGAAAAGCGCAGCCTCCGCAAAATCCTGCGAGCGATTTCCGCGCCCGCAATGGTGTGGCCGTCAAACCTTATCCGCTCCGCAATCCTGAAAGTCGGGGGCTTGCCGATGTCATGGAGCAAAACCGCGAAGGCGAGTTCCGGGCTTGGGTTCTTCATCATTTTCAGCATCAATCTGGTGTGCGTGAAAACATCCCCCTCGGGATGAAATTGCGGGGGCTGGGGAACGGCTTTCATTCTGGCGACTTCGGGAAGAATGACTTTCAGCAGGCCCAGTTCATCGAGCAGCTCCAGTCCCCGGTCCGGATTCTTCTGCGTGAAAATCATGACCATCTCCTCCCGGATCCGCTCCCGACTGACCTCCAGGATTTGCCCCGCATATTTTTGGATGGCCGACCTGGTCTTCGGCTCAATCGGGTAATTGAACCGCGCGGAAAAGCGCGCCGCGCGCAGCATCCGCAGCTTGTCCTCCTGAATGCGCGCCCCGGGATTGCCAATCGCGCGAATCAGGCCCGCCTTCAGGTCTCTCCTGCCGCCCACAAAATCCAGGACCTTGCTTTTAAGCGGGTCAAAAAACATGCCGTTGATGGTGAAGTCCCGGCGCCTCGCGTCATGGGCCGCGTCGGAAAATTGAACCGCAGCCGGGTGCCTGCCGTCATCATAGCCGAGGTCGCGGCGGAAGGTTGCAACCTCAAAATTTTTCCCGCGCTTCCGCACAATCACCACCCCGAATTGCGCGCCGACCGGGACGGTTTTTTGGAAGAGCCGCATGATTTCTTCGGGCCGGGCATTGGTGGCGATGTCCCAGTCCTTGGGGCGAAGCCCGAGCAGGAGGTCGCGCACGCAGCCTCCGACCAGCAAGGCCTCATAACCGTTCCTGCGGAGGGTTCGCACAATTTGAGTGGCCGCAGATTTCATTCCCTCAATTATAAACCGAACGCTTTTTTGCGGAAAGCGGCTCAAATGGCCGCAAGCAGGTATAGCCAGAGCGCTGCAAAAAAGTTGAGCAGAATGATGTATGCGGCCAGAACCGCGAAGGCCTTGGCGAGGCTGATCCCCAGGCCGGAGCGGAACACCAGAATCATTTTGAAGAAGCTCAACACCAAAAGGACCAGGAAGGTGATTTGGACGAACATCCAGGGGGTGGTCGTGAACTGGTTTTTAAACTCGCCGCCGGAGAAAACCAGGGACGGGAGGTTGAGGGCGATGGAGGCGAGGGTCGGGAAAAAGGCCATAAGCGGGTAGGGCAGGACCAGGGCAAACGGGTCTCCGGGTCCGAGCGCCAGTTCAAACGGATGCCGGCGAATTTTATTGCGGCTGGAGAAAATGGCCAGGAACTGTCCGAGCGCAAGCCAGAGCAGAAAGAGCATGGCAAAAAAGAACAGGGGCCGGAAGGGAGAGTTAAACGCGACCTGGAGCAATTTCATTGACGGGAAGGAAAAGCTGAGCATCATGGCCAGCGGCTGATGCCCAAACCAGCTGCGCATGAGCAACTCGAGGATGAAGGTCTGGAAGCAGATGGTGAGGATAGCGCGGCGGACGAGTTTTGCCGGTCTGCCCAGGCCGGGCATGCCCAGAACCCATCTTTCAGGTATAGGCTGGAAAAAGCCGAATAAAATCACGAGCATGAGCACGCTGGCCAGGGCGCTGTCGCGGATGCGGCCCGCGAGCCGGCTCTTGGCATGGAAGGCAAACGGCTGGCCGCGATCCAAAGATTGAGCGACTTTGTACCCGATTTTTTCCGAGCGCGTCTCGTCCACCAGCCCTTTTTGATTGAAGAACGGCCTGGGATTCATCACCCGCAAAGGGTCCGGGAAATCCGCGAAAAGCCAGATGATGCCGCCGGCGATGCCGCTGGTGTTTTCAATGCTCTTGAAGGTCTGCGCGAGGAACCGAGCTTGGTTTTCCTCACTGTAAATGTCCCCCTTGGCGCCGTGCCAGCCGAGCTGGGCGTCCGCGCCGTATTCCGAAATAATCACCGGCAGGTTCTTGAAGGTCTGGGCCAGCCGGCGCAATCGTTCCGTCGAATCATCAACTTTTCCGCCATACCATCCCCAGTAGCAATTGAATCCAATCACATCCAGGTATTTGGCGGTGCGGTCTTTTTCATAGCTTGAGCTTGCCGCGGCGAGCAACTGGTTTCCCAGAAGCGGCCGGCCAACACGGGCAAGCTCCGCCACAAAAGTTTCTCCGCTTGACCTGTCCGAAGGAATTTCATTGGCCAGCCCCACCAGGACCAGGCTCGGATGGTTGCGGTCGCGGCTAATCATCTCCCGCAACTGGTTTTGCGCATTGGCAATTAGTTCCGGGGCTTGGTAATCAGGACTGAATGAGCCCCAGGCAGGAATCTCTTCCCACACCAGCAACCCCAGCTCGTCGCACAATTGCAGAACATAGGGATGGTTCGGATAGTGGCCGAGCCGGACCAGGTTCGCGCCCATCTCTTTGATCTTTTTGAAATCCGCCTCAATTAAGGCCGGAGGAATGGTCTGGTAATAGCAGGGATAAAAATTATGCCGGCTCACCCCGCGGATGCGCAAAGGCCGGCCATTGAGCAGAAGCTGGTTGACCCTGGCCTCAATTTTCCGGAATCCGACTTGATATGAAAGCTCGTCAACCAGCGACTGCTCTTTTCCGGCTTTGGCATACAGCCGCACCGCAAGCGGATATAAATTCGGGCTTTCCGGAGACCAGGGTTTGACTCCGCCGACAAATCCTTCAAGCGACACCTTAAATTCCTTTTCGCCCTCAACTCGCAGCTCTCTTTCCAAAACAAATTCCCGCGGCGTTCCGAAAAGTTCAACCTGGAGCAAAAATGGCCCGCTTTGCGAAAAAGCGTTTTCCAGAAAACAATCGATGCGAATTTTCCCGGCTCCGGACGCGGGTTCAGCAATGATGCGCGGGTCCTTGATGAAAATCGCGTTCCGTTCTTCCAGGAAAACCTCCCGGTAAATTCCTCCGATCTGTTTCCAGCCTTCAAACCTGCCGGGAAGCGTGCGGCTTGAAAGTCGGTTGTCAACATCGACCTCCAGGGACCCGCCTCGGCCCGCGGGCATTTCGAATTCGAAAGGCGTGTATGCGCCTTCATGTTCGCCGAGCAAATTTTTTCCAAGCCAGACCCTGGTTTTATGCGACGCGCCCCGGAAGCACAGAAAAACCCGGTTCCCGGGGCGGCCGGCCGGCAAAGGCCCGCGCATCCGGTAATGCGCCTCGCCTTCGTAATTCTCCAGGCCGGGAACAGAATTCCAGCAGGAGGGCACTGCGATGCTGTTCGGTTGATTCCCCGGCACTCGCAGTTCCCAATCCGCGCCATCCAGCCAGGTTCTTTTGCGGAAATTGCCGTTTTCGCGGAAACGATTATCCGCGCCGGCCAGGGATTTGGCCAGTTGCGCGAAGTCGGTTCCAGCCTTGACCCGCGGCCGCCAGAAGCAATGAGCAAAAAAAACCAGGGCAAAGGGGATTGAGACAAATAAAAGCAGCCTGGATATTTTTTTCGCCATGGATTTTCAGCTCATGGCAAATTTATCTGATTCCCGGAAAGTTGGCAACCAGGGAATTGGCTTGCAGCCGGAAATCTGTTATATTTTGGGAGATGCCGGAAAGACTGGGAGAGCTTTTAATCAAGAAGGGCAAAATTTCGCAGAACCAGCTTGACCAGGCGGTTCAATGCCAGATTTTATTTGCCGGCAAGCTGGGAACCGTCCTGCTTGAGCTTGGCTACATCGGCGAGAAGGAACTGGCCGAAGCCCTGGCGGAAAGATACAATGCCGAGGCGGTCGCGCTTAACGAGCTTAAAGACATCCCGGCGGATGTAATCAAAACACTTCCCAAAGAACAGGCCACGCGGTACGACTTGATTGCTTTTCGCAAGCTGGCCAAGCGGCTTTATGTGGGCATGCTTGACCCCCAGGACAAGGAAGCAATTGCCGAGGTTGAAAAAGCCACCGGCCGGAAAATATTTCCCTATGTGGTGCTCGAGGTTTACCTGCGCTGGGCCTTGGAGAGGTATTACGGAGTCAAACGGGAAGCCAGGTTCATCCAGCTGGAACGCAATCTTGAGTTGATGCGCGAGCTTTATCCGCAAACCGTGCTCGAAGCCGCGGCCCCGGGCCAGAGCCTTTGGCGCGGCAGCAAGACCGTACGCGAAGTGACCGGTGCGATACCGAATGTCAAGATCGACCCGCAAAGCATCACCGCGCTGCTGGGGCCGCCCAAGGATTTGGACGATTTCTGGGACCGGGTGGGAAGAACCTCTCATCCCAAGGTGCTTTTGCCCAAGGTGAAGGAAGAGTTGCGGAAGGCGCGGGGCCGGGAAGAGGTTGCCAGGCTCATCCTGGAATTTGCGCATCGCATTTTTGCCCGCGTGTCGCTTTTTTACATCAAGGGCGGAGTGGCTTTTGGCTGGCAGGGCAGGGGCGAGGGAATTGATGACAAGCGTCTGGCCAGCTTGATGGTCCCCCTGGACCTGGACAGCGTTTTGCGCACGGTTTATGACACGCGCTCGCAATTCATCGGGCCGCTCCCGTCCGTGCCGATTAATCAGCGGATGCTGCTCGGCCTGGGCGGCATTATTCCGGTTCGCGCGATTGTGATGCCGGTTTTGCTTTTCGGCAAGGCCGCGATTATCCTTTACGCGGACATGGGCCGGACCAAGGAAGAGCGCGAGCCTGACCTGGCCAGTTTGCAGGAGCTTTTAGGCGAGGCGCAATTGGTCCTGCAAAAAATACTGCAGGAATCCAAGCAGAGTGAAAATGCGTGAAAAGCAGAAGCCGGCCAAAGGATTCCTTTTCGCCGGCATCAATGTCGCCATCAAGCGCAACGGCAAGAATGACCTCGGATTGATTCTGTCCGAAACCGAGGCCAGCGCGGCTGCGGTATTCACCGCCAATCTTTTCCAGGCCGCGCCGGTGCTCATTTCCCGGTCAAGGGTTCGCAGCGGAAAAGCTCGCGCGATTTTGGTCAATTCGGGCAATGCCAATTGCGGCACCGGAAGCGATGGCCTTAAAGCCGCGCTCAAAACCGGAGCGGCCCTGGCCAAACATCTGCGCATAAGAGAATGGTCAGTCCTGCTCGCCTCCACCGGCGTAATCGGCGAGCCGCTTCCGTTTCAGAAGATAATCAATGGCATTCCCCGGCTGGTGTCGTGCGCGAGCACTCAAGGATTTGAAGATTTTGAGACCGCAATCATGACCACGGACACCAAGAAAAAAATTTCCTGCCGCGCAGTCAAAATGGCCGGCAAAGAGGTCAGAATTCTGGGTCTGGCCAAGGGCGCGGGAATGATTCAGCCGCAAATGGCAACCATGCTTGCGTTCGTGCTCACGGATGCTCGAGTCAAATCTCATGCTCTTGCCAGGCTTTTGAAGGAAAGCGTGGATACAAGCTTCAACCGCATCACGGTGGACGGGGACACCAGCACCAATGACACTCTTTTTGCCTTGGCCAATGGCGCAAGCCGGGTATCCCTCGCGCCGGGCAAGCCGGGCTGGATGAATTTCAGCAAGGCCATAAAAGAGGTCTGTCTTGAGCTTGCAGGGATGATCGCTGCGGACGGCGAGGGCGCCAGCCGGTGGTTTTATGTGCAGGCCCGGGGAGCCAAAACCAGAGCGGACGCGGAAAAAATCGCCAGAAGAATCGCCAATTCGCCCCTGGTCAAAACCGCCATTTCCGCGGCAGACCCCAACTGGGGACGGATTATCGCCGCGGCTGGAATTTCCGGGGCAAAATTCAATGTGCAAAAAACCAGCCTGTATCTGATTTCCGCGGACGGACGGCGCCGTCTCGAGATTTTGAAAAGAGGAGCGCGCAGCTTGAAATACCGGGGTCGGGCCAGGGAAAACACGGCGGCGCGGCTCTTAAGCGAGAGCGGTTTCCGGATCTTGTTTGACGCCGGCCAGGGCCAGGGCGATTTTGAAATGCTCACCTGCGATTTCACGCAGGAGTATGTGAAGCTAAACGCCGAATATCGGAGCTAGCGCGCAATCCTGAAATTGGAGATGATGATGCCGCCAAGCGCGCTGCAGCCGGCGGAGAAATTCGGGCAAAGGTCATTGCCCAAAGCATCCTTCATCTCCAGCACCTGGAATTGAAGATTAATCCCGCCCCCCGGCGGCGTATCCACGAGGGTGAACGAAAGCTCGGCCAGATTGAACCTCCCTGTAGCCGGAGTGGTTGAGCTGTCCCAGATGCAGAACGGGCTGTCGGATTTGGACGGTATTTTTTCAAACCCGGAGGCGCTGCTGTATTGGTCCGGATAGTCTTGCGCGAGAAGATTATTGCTCCCGGAAATGCCGCTCAATTGCAGGTATTGCGGCCCGTCAATGACAATGCAGAATTGGTATGACCCAAGTTGATAGGAGCCGAGGTTAACATTGATGGGAAGGGTAAAGTTGTCAGAGGCATCATATCCTGCGGCGCTGCCTATGCCGGCATCACCTGGATTTTCCACTCCGGCATATTTCGGATAGTAATGCACGGCCGGCGCGGTTTGATAGCCTTGAATGACCAGGGTGGAGCCTTCCATACTCACGGGATAGCCAGGTGGCAACACTACCTCTGCATCCTCTCCGGAAATGTCAACATTAACTTCATCTGTGGTATTGTCCGAGTTGCAGCCCGCGGCCAGGGCTGAAAAAAATATCAACAGGCTGGCAACGCAAATGCCGCTCAAGCCGGCCAAATACTTGCGCATCTTTATTCCTTCACCAGCCAGACCTTGAGGCTGGCCTCAACATCCTTGTCCAGATAAATCGGGATGGTGTAAACCCCCAGGGTTTTCAGCGGCTCCTCCAGCTTGACCCAGCGCTTGTCAATCTCAACCTGCTTGTCCTTAAGCGCCTGGGCTATGTCCATGGCCGTAACCGACCCGAACAGCCGGTCTGACTCGCCCACCTTGCAGGGAATGGTGATGGAAAGATTTTCAATCTGCTCCTTGAACGCCTGCGCATCCTTGCGGCGCCTGGCATCCTTGGCCTGGATGGTCTTGCGATGATGCGCGAGCCGGCCCAGGTTCTTGCCGGTCGCGGCAATGGCCAGCTTTTTCGGAATCAAATAATTCCTGCCATACCCATCCCTAACCTCAACCACCTCTCCTGCTTTTCCCGTCTTTTCCATATTTTCCAATAAAATTACCTTCATTTCAGCTCCCTTATGACAAACATCTAAAGTGCCACATAATAGCAAACTGCAGGCTATACATGCGGCGGACTATAGGGCAAAAGCGCCATGATTCTGGCTTTTTTTATCTCAATGGCCAGGAGGCGCTGATGTTTGGCGCAGGTTCCGGTCATCCTCCTGGGCAGGATCTTGCCGTGCTCGCTGATGTAATAGCAGAGCGTGCGCACATCCTTGTAATTAACCGCCATTTTTTCCATGCAGAACCTGCAGACCCTGCGCCTCGGATACTGTTTTCTTTTTTCCCCGGATTCGCCTTCTATATTCGCAATGGTTCCCCTATTTGAGTTTGCCATCTTCCGCTACCTCCGGTTTCTCCTCGGATTTTTCCCCACCAGCCTCGACCGGCCCGGCCGATTCCGCTCCGGCCGATTCCGCTCCGGCCGATTCCGCTCCGGTCGATTCCGGCCCGACCGATTCCGGCCCGACCGATTCCGGCCCGACCGATTCCGGCCCGACCGATTCCGGCCCGACCGATTCCGGCCCGACCGATTCCGGCCCGACCGATTCCGCTCCGGCCGATTCCGGCCCGGGTTCCTGCGCTTCAGCCGGCGCCGCTGGCACTGCGCCTGCCTCCTGCGGCTCTGCGACTTCTTCCTTGGCCGGCTTCTCGTCCGCACGCGGCCGATACATTTCCTCTCTGGTGACTTTTCTTTGTTTGGAAGGCTCCACGACCTCCAGGCCTTCGCCGTCATCGCGGAGCCTGATTTCAGGAACCAGCTCCTCCCGCCAGACCGGCTCGGCCTGCTCAATCGGAGTCACTTCCTCTGACACCATGTAGCTGTTGAAACGGAAGGTGTCATCGATCAGCTTCATGTAATCCTCAAGCTCCTTGACCGCCTTGCCGTTCCCGGCATAGGTCAAGAGCAGGTACCTGCCGTAATAAAATTTCTCGCCGCGCAGCCGAATAGGATAGGCCAGCTTCCTCAAGCCCCAGTCCGAAACCTCCAGCAGCCTGCCCTGGTTGCGTTCAATGCGCTCCTGCAAACGCTTCACCAGGTCCTGGAGCTGCTCCTTTTCAAATTCCGGACGGGCGATTAACAGGGTTTCATATTTTCGCGTCTTCAATTGCACCTCCTTATGGTTTATTAGCCCCGATTCAGGCTCGGAGCAAGGAGCTAAAGAATGATACGACAATTCCCGGAAAAAGCAAGTTTTTATTTGTGATAGGTGACCTGGTCGAAAACGGTTCCGGCATTATCTATGGCCGTGGCGGTGAAAGAATCCGGCCGGACCTCCACCAGCACAAACTCATACGGCCAGCCGTAGTATTGGTCGGACACGGTTTCGCCGGAAGCTGCGCTCTCCGCGGCAATCATGCCCGGGTCCGGCGGAGTCAGCGGCTGAAAGAGGGGGGCGCCTCCGGAACCGGATACGATAAAGGGTTTGCCCGAAACATCCAGCCGCTCGTAAAGATGAATGTGCCCGGCAAATCCGGCCGAGAGGTCATAGGTTCGGAACAAGGGCGCCAGGTAGCTTAACTGGGCCGGGCCGGCAAAGTGCCAGTACCCGGTGTAGAGAGGCACATGGTTTAAGAGGAAGGTGAATTTGCGGTTGGGGTCCGCGTAGGCTTTGGCCAGCTCGTTGGCCAGCCAGTTAAATTGCGCGCTGCCGTCGGCAATCGGCATACTGTCCGCATTGTCAATGATGATGAAATATGCGCCTTGATACGAGAACGAGTAGTTATGGTTGTCCAGTTCAGCTTGTCCGCTTTTGGGCAGCGTGAAATATTCCGGGTACCAGAGGAAATCTTCGTGGTTGCCGCGAACCGGGAACATAGCCCGGAACGAAAGCAGCGGCTGTTCAATGGCGAAAAAATTCTGGCGCAAATCTGCCTGGTCAAAGGAATTGGCAAAATCGCCCAGATGAATCTGGAAGTCATAGCTGAAATTGGCCATCTGGCTGACCACGCTGGCATGCTCCGCGTCGTTGGTCCGGGTGTCGCCATAGACCGCAAATTTGAACGAGGGCTTGGGGGCCGCGGCCAGGGTTTGAAAATAATAGACCGGCCCCCAGGTCTTGGCCGCACGCACCTGGTAGTAATAAGTGGTTCCGGGTTCCAGACCTGTCAGCTCAACCTTGTGCAAAATCAGGTTGAAGAGCGGCGGCTGGAAAAAATTGAAATAATCTATATCCTGGAAGCGAACCGTGCTCCCGGTCTTGTGGTTCATGAAAAAGGGCTGGGGGCCAAAATAAATTTCCGAGCGGGATTCCCGGTCGGTCTCCCACATAACCGTCACCGAATTAGTGGTCATATTATTAAGGTAAGGCTGGATGGAAATTTCCGCCTGCGAGGTCTGGTCTTCGGGAACGCTCCGCGCGGTTACCTGGCCCTGGATATTGGCTGTCTGCGCCAGGCCTGAAAGGTCAAAGACGAGGACCCAGCTAAACCTGCTAAGCATGCCGCTCTTATAAATCGAGGCGCGCGCCGTGGAGTAAAAGTCTCCGTAATCGTAATCGGGAAGGCCCTGGCTGTTATAGCCGTTCACCAGGTTCAGCCCGGCTGCGCTCTCAAACCCGGTGATGAGCGGCATGACCGCCACCGGAGAAACGCTGTTTGAGCCGAGGTCAGTGAGCTGCAGCTTTACGGAAAAAAGGTCGCTGCTAATATCCGTGCCCTCCAGGCTGACGAAAATCAGGACCAGGCTGCCGGAAAAGTAATAGCCATTGTAGGCAACAGAGGTGGGAGTCAGCCATGCGCTGACCGCGCCAATGGAGCCGGCATCAGTCCCGGGCGAGGACTGGAGGCTGACGGTCTGGGCCAGCGGGTCAACCTGGAAGGATAGATTCAGAAGCGACCGGATTCCCGAATCCGGACTCGGTTGCCCCGGCTGCTGCGGAGGCTCCTGCTCTTTGGAAGGATGCGAAGAATGGCCGCAGGCCAAGCCGAATAAGAGAATCAAAACGCTGAAGGCATTGAAAAAATTGAGCAGCCTGAACTGGCGCTTTTTCAAACCTGGTTTTGCGCATCCCATCGTTAATGCCCCTGAATATGATAATACCGCAAAACCATTAAGAAAGGAATCGGCCCAGTTTCGCTCCGCGCCATTTCGCCGAGTCCCTCGCATCGCCAAACAAATCCTGCTAAAATCATAAAAATGGAAAAGAGAAAGATTCAACCGGAAATGAAAATCGCCGAGGCCGTGAAAACCTGGCCGCAACTGCAAAAAGCGTTCAAGGCGTTGAACCTGAATTGCCCGCGCTGCCAGGGCGCTGCCCATGAATCCATCGCCTATGTCGCCCGCACCCACGGCCAAACGCCGGAGCAACTTGTCGCCTTTCTCGAAAAATATTTACGCCAAAACCGTAAATGACAAATGACCCGGGCGACAGCCGCAAATCATCACCCTCCCTCCAGGACCCGGTGCGCTACCTCAAGGGAGTGGGGCCAAAGCTGGCTGAAAAAATGCTGGCCAAAGGCATTGCAACCATTGAAGACCTGCTCTTCTCTCTTCCTTACCGCTATGAAGACCGGCGCGAGCTGAAGCCCATATCCAAAATCCATGCCGGGGAAAAAGCGGTTGTAACCGGGAAGATCGTGGCCAGCGGCAAGACCGGCCGGCGCTGGCGGCCCGGATTCCAGGCCGTGATTGACGACGGCACCGGCGCGCTCGCGCTCAAGTGGTTCCGCATGCCGGGCGCCTACCTGGAAGACAAGCTCAAAAAGGGCAGGGTGGTTATCGCCAGCCAGACTGCGCGCAAATACGGCCCGCTTCTGGAAATGGCGCACCCGGAACTGGAAATTTTCGATGAAGGCGACGAGCCGGATTCCTCGAGCTTCAACCGCATCGTCCCCATCTATTCCCTGCCGGAAGGCTTCTCCCAAAAAAGTTTTCGCGCCCTGGTTTTCCAGGCCCTGGAAAAAAACGCCACCCAGCTTAGAGAAATTCTTCCCCCTGATGTCATAGCGCAAAGGGCTTGGCCGGATATTCAAGCCGCGGTGTGGAACGCTCATTTTCCGGCTGACGATGCCGACCTTGACGAGCTTAATCAGCTTCGCAGCCTCTGGCATCAGCGGCTTTATTACCAGGAATTTTTCCTGCTCGAACTCGCGCTCGCCCTAAGCAGAAAAGGCCTCAACCTGGAAAAAGCATTTCCGGTCCGGGCCGGCGAGCGCAAAAGCCAGCAGTTGAAACAAATTATTCCCTTCCAACTGACCCGCGCGCAGGAAAAAGTTATTGCCGAAATAAAAAATGACCTGGCCAGGAGCCGGCCCATGCATCGCCTGCTTCAGGGAGAGGTCGGCTCGGGCAAGACCATCGTTGCGCTTTTCGCATCGCTTGCGGTAATCGATGCCGGCTTGCAGGTTGCGGTCATGGCCCCGAGCGAAGTCCTGGCGGAGCAGCACTGGCTGAATCTTCATCGCTGGCTGGACCGCCTGGGCATTGCCTGCGGCCTGCTCACTGCCGCGGTGCGCGGGGATGAGCGGGAAAAAATTCTGGCCGGCGCGCGGGAGGGAAAAATTCCTCTCCTGGTCGGCACCCAGGCGCTCATCCAGGAAAGAGTTGCATTCAAGCGCATCGGCCTCTTGGTGATTGACGAGCAGCACCGGTTCGGGGTTGAGGACCGGCTGAAGCTCAAGGCCAAGGCCGGGAAGCGGCCTCCGCATATCCTGGTCATGACCGCGACTCCCATTCCGCGCAGCCTGGCCATGACCGCTTACGGGGACCTCGATATCTCCCTACTCGATGAAATGCCTCCGGGAAGAAAACCGCCGGCCACCAGCCTGCTTTCCGACCGCGAGGTTCACAAGGCATGGGCTGAACTGAAAAACCGGGCGCAGCGGGGCGAGCAGGCCTATGTAGTTTATCCTTTGGTTGAAGAATCATCCAGGCTGGAAATTCAGGATGCCACACGCCAGTTTGAGGAGTTAGCGAGGAAAGTTTTCCCGGAATTGGAACTTGGCCTGATTCACGGCCGGCTCGCGCCCGAGGCCAAGGAAGGGGTGATGGAAAAATTCCGCCGGCGTGAAATTCAAATCCTGGTGGCGACTACCGTGATTGAGGTCGGGATCGATGTTCCGAACGCCACGGCCATGGTGGTGGAACATGCGGAGCGGTTCGGCTTGACCCAGCTTCATCAGCTTCGCGGCCGCGTGGCCAGGAGCGAAAAAGATGCAGTTTGCTTCCTTATCGCCCACGAGCCGCTCACCGAGCTTGCCAAGGAGCGGCTCAAGACCATCGCGGCCACAGCCGACGGCTTCAAGATTTCCGAGGCTGACCTCCGCCTGCGCGGTCCGGGAGAATTGCTCGGCACGCGCCAGAGCGGCCTGCCTCCTTTCAGGTTCGCAGACCTGCTCCGGGACCTCAAGGAGCTGGCCCTGGCCCGGAACGATGCTTTTCATTGGGCTGAAACTAATGAGCTGGACCGGCCGGATTTCGCGGCGCTGAAGAAAGAGCTTTGGCAGCGCTACGGCAGCGTGATTCATCTTGCGAGCGTGGGCTGAAAATCCCGGTAATTATTCAGACAGGGCGGGCCGCAATAAACCCGGAACCCGGGATTCGAGCTGTCAAACAAAAACATTCCCAGGGTGGCGCCGGGAACTTCCTTGTTCCTGTGCCGGCAGGGCGAAAGCGGGATGTTTTTATGAGAGCTTAACGCCTTTAGCAGCAGCTCGGGCGTGATTTGCCCCGGCTGAATTCTCTCAAGCCCTTTTGAAAGCGCGTCCAGCCGGGGCCCGGATTTTTTAAGATAGGACGCGAATTCCGGCTCGGATTCCATCTCCGGAAAAATGTAATGATTGGCGCGAGCCACCATCCCGTTAACTTCCTTCACCACCACCTGCGCGATTGAGCTTTCAATCATCACCGCCCGCTTTTCGCGGACAGAGACCAGGTTGTGCGCCTGCGAATACGCGCGCGCCTTGTGCGAGGCCAAGGCCATGGCCTGATTGAGGGACCGGGCTTCCAGCATGGCCCGGTCAATGAAATACCGCGGAACGCCTTCCTGCCATTGCTTGTTGCCGATGTAATCGCAGGTGTGGATTATGCCGAAGCCGTTCACGCCCGGGCCGTTGCCGGGAATAAGTCCGGGGTAGGCGAGAGTGAAAAATTCCGCTCCCGCCGGGGTGCGGGCCTTGAGCAGAAACATCAGTCCCTGGTAGTGCTCCGAGCCGTCTTCATTGTGGCCGAGAAGAATTCGCTCGCCGCTCCGCACCATCACGGTTGAGCAGTCCTCGTCCTTGGCCGTGAGCATCATGGCGTTCAGCTCGGGATTGATGTGGAGCAAAAAGATTATTTCAGAGTCAACTTCTGCGCCTTGGGCAAGGCCGCTCATCTCTTCCAGGTAATGCGGGAAATGTTCCTTGAGCGCGGAGAGGAAAGGCAGAAGCCTCCTGGGGCGGTCGGCATTTGCGAATTTCTGGAGATTGCTGACCCATTCCTTTCTTCGCTTCAGGAGCTTCTGGATGCGGCTGCGGCAAGTCTTGCCCAGTTCTAGTCCCAGGTCGAAATAGCTGTTGGCGCTGATTTCGACCAGCGGGAAAAATTTTTGCCCGCCATTTTTGCCGCCTGGAGACATCATAGGTTCCTGCCGGCAATTTTTTGATATTGTTCAGCCAAGAATTTGTTCATTTGCCCATTTCCCTGGCCGGCGGCGTGAATTCGGTGGCGGCCTTAAGCCCGGCAGCCACTTCCGGGATAATGCCATGCCGCGCATAAATCGGCCGCACAATCTTCCTCAAGGCCTTAAGCTTGGTCGCAAACCAGACTGCGGCCAAGCCGCAAATTATACCGCCAATCATCAGCGTATCCAAAGCGCCGATGCCGGAGGCGAGCGCGCCGGACATCAAGGCGCCGAAAGGCGCGATGCCCCTGAAGGCCATAGCATAGATGCTCATAACCCGTCCCCGCTTGTCATCATCCACGATGGTCTGAATCACCGTATTGCTCGATGCCATTTGCGTCATCAAGCCGAAGCCGATGAGGGGCATGAACGCCAAGGCCAGCAGGAAATGATGGGAAAAGGACAGCGCGACCAGTCCCAGGCTGAACATTCCCGCGGCCAGCGGTATCATCCTTCCCAGACCCAGCACGCTCTTGCGCGCGGCCAGGTAAAGCGCGGCTGTGAAAGCGCCGGCTCCAGCGGCTCCCATCAAAAATCCCAGGGTGCGCGGCCCGCCGTGCAGAATGGTCTTGGCCACAACCGGCATAAGCGTGGTATAGGACATCCCCATCAGGCTGACCAAAGCCAGCAACGATATGATGGAGCGGATAGGCATGAACCCGAAGGTGTATGCAAAGCCCTCCTTGAGCAAGCGCAGGCTGTCCTTGACCGAAGCAGGAATTGGCCGCTCTTTGATGCGCATCGCGAGCAGAGCCGCAATCACCGCAATGAAGCTCGCGCCGTTGATGATGAAGCAGTAGCCTTCGCCCACAGCCGAGATGAGCAGGCCGGCGACCGCCGGCCCGAGCAGACGCGCCACATTGAAGATGGATGAATTCAGGGCAATGGCATTGGGAAGGTCTTCCTTGGCCTCAATCATCTCCACGACAAAAGCCTGGCGCGTGGGCATGTCAAAGGCATTGACCACTCCCAGCAAAGCGTTGAGCAGAACCAGGTGCCAGATTTTCACCGCGCCGGTCAGGACCAAGGCGCCGAGGATGAAAGCCTGGACCATGGCCAGGGTCTGGGTGGCAACGATGATTCTGTACTTGTTGAAGCGGTCTGCGAACACCCCGGCAAAAGGCATGAGGAAAAAAGTCGGGATGTCTCCGGCAAAGTTGACCAGGCCGAGCATGAAAGCGGAATTGGTCAGCCGATAAACCAGCCAGCTCAAGGCTATGTTCTGCATCCAGGTGCCAATCAGGGAAACGGCCTGGCCGGAAAAAAACAGCCGGTAGTTGCGCGAGCGCAAAGCCCGGGTGAGAATCAGCTTCAGGCCGCCAGCGTCATTTCCGCTTTTTCCAGCTTTCCCGCTCATGGCTGGCTGCCAAACCGACCAGGAATAATCATTTGCTTATTAAGCTAACCGGTTTAAGGCCAGGAGCAAACTAAGGGACGAATTTACCAGCTTAAAAGTCAGGTCAGGTCTTCCTTAATCAGATTGAGCCGCAGTTCCTTGAGCTGGTCCTCGCTGACTTCCGAGGGCGCATCGGCCATGAGGTCTGCTCCGGCCTGGGTTTTGGGGAACGGTATCACATCGCGGATGGAGTTTCCGCCCAACAGGAGCTGCATCAAGCGGTCAAGTCCCAGGGCAATGCCTCCGTGCGGAGGCGCGCCGAACTTGAAGGCATCAAGCAGGAACCCGAACTTCAGTTTGGCCTCGGCGTCGCCTATGCCGAGGGCGCGGAAAATTTTTTCCTGGATGTCCGACCGGTGGATACGGATGGACCCTCCTCCGAGCTCCACTCCGTTCAGCACCACATCATAGGCCAGGGCCTTTACTTTCCCGGTTTCGGATTCCAGTTTGTCCAGGTCTTCGGGCCGGGGCATGGTGAAGGGATGATGGGTTGATTTCCATCGCTGGTCGGTTTCGCTCCACTCAAAAAGCGGGAAGTCAACCACCCAGAGGAATTTGTATTTGTTTTCAGGAATGAGTTTCATTTTTCTGGCGGTCATCTGGCGGAGCTGGTTCATGCCCTCGTTGGCGACCGCGAACTTGTCGGCCATGACCAAGAGCAGGTCGCCGATTTTGGCTCCCAGCCGTTCAATCATTTTCTTCTGCTCGTCCGCATTGATATATTTAACCACCGGGCCGGCAAGTCCGTCCTCCTGAAACCTCATCACAGTCAGGCCCTTGGCGCCGCAGGCCTTGAGCGCATGAGTGATATCATCCGTGTCCTTCCTGCTCCACCAGGCGGCCCCGGGCGCAACCATGCCCTTGATGATTCCGCCCTCGCTCACCTCCTGCTTGAAGAAGCGGTATTCCGAGGCGGGGAAAATATCGGTCAGGTCCTTGAGCAAAAGTCCGAACCTGGTGTCCGGCCGGTCTGTGCCGTAGTCGGCCATGGCCGAGTCCCAGGTCATTCTGGGGAAGGGCCTTTGGAGGTCGATGCCCAAAAATTCCTTCCAGATGAGCGCGAGCAGCCCCTCGATTATTTCATAGACATCTTCGGGCCCGGGAAAGCTCATTTCCAGATCGATCTGGGTGAATTCCGGCTGGCGGTCTGCGCGGAGGTCCTCGTCGCGCATGCAGCGCACCACCTGGAAGTAGCGGTCATACCCGGCCACCATCAGAATCTGCTTGAACAACTGCGGACTTTGGGGCAGCGCGTAGAATTTTCCAGGA
>Ga0315282_10002416_pt1 | contig 34497 bp, 27 predicted proteins | sample YL17G07_20_MG_FD_203693 | JGI IMG/M metagenome (GOLD analysis project Ga0315282, IMG submission 203693) | Sediment microbial communities from Yellowstone Lake, YNP, Wyoming, USA - YL17G07_20 | ecosystem: Environmental > Aquatic > Freshwater > Lake > Sediment | place: USA: Wyoming | collected...
CAGGGAGTCGCGCACCGGCTGGGGTTCACGGGCGCGGTGACGTCACCGACCTTCACGCTGGTGCGCGAGTACCCGGCGCGGCTGCACGTCCACCACGTCGACGTCTACCGGCTGGAGCGCATGCAGGACGCCCTCGACCTCGGGTTCGAGGAGATGACCGCGGAGGGCGACGTGCTGCTCGTCGAATGGGGTGACGCTGTGGAGACACTCCTGCCCGAGGAGCACCTCGCGGTCGAGTTCACCGTACCCGGCGAGAGCGAAGAGCGCCGGCTGGTCCTCACCGGCACCGGCGCCTCATGGGCGGCACGCTGGGGTGCGCTCGAGGAAGCCACCGCGTCCTGGAGGGCGGCGGCGTGATCGTCCTCGGTATCGAGACCTCGACGCCGCAGACCTCGGTCGCTCTCGGCACCGAGCGCGAGATCCTCGCGGCGCTGGAGCTCACCGGGAGGCACCGCCAGGACGTCGTCGTGCCGGCCCTCGAGCGGTTGCTCGAGTGGAGCGGTCTCGAACTGTCCGCGGTCGGGGGCGTCGCCGTCGGCCTCGGCCCGGGCCTATTCACCGGCCTGCGGGTGGGCGTCGCGGCCGGCAAGACGCTCGCTCAGGTCCTCGGCGTGCCGATCGTCGGCATCCCATCGCTCGACGCGCTCGCGTTCAGGGTGCGGTACACGCCGCGGCTGATCGCGGCCGTGATCGACGCGCGGCGCGGCGAGGTCTTCTTCGCCTTCTACCGGACCGTGCCCGGCGGGGTGGTGCGCGAGGGCGACTACCGGGTCGCACCCCCCGGCCACCTGGCGGCCGAGCTCGAGGCGCTGGGTGAGGAGGTGCTGCTCGTCGGCAACGGTGCCATCCTGTACCGTCGAGAACTCGAGGAGGTGGGCGGCAGGCTAGAGTTCACGGCGTCGGCGCAGGCGTACCCGCAGGCGTCGGCGCTGGTCGAGCTCGCGGTCCCGAGATTCATCCGGGAGGAGACCGACCGGCTGTTCGACGTGGTGCCGCTGTACCTGAGGAGATCGGATGCGGAGATCGCTTGGGATCAAAGAGCCCGAGGCGCCTCGGCTTGAGGTGACCCGGATGAGGCGCCGTCACCTCCGCGGGGTGATGGCGATCGAGCGTCAGGTCTACCCGAGGCCCTGGTCCCCGAACCTGTTCCTCTCCGAGATGTCGGAGCCCAGGAACCGCTGCTACCTGGTCGCGCGGATGGACCGCGAGGTGGTCGGCTACGGCGGGCTCATCTGCTACGGCGAGGAGGCGCACGTCACGAACATCGCGGTCGACCCGCTCCACCACGGGCGCAAGATCGCGACGCGGCTGCTCCACGACCTCATCAGGAACGCGATCGAGATGGGCGCCGAGGCGATCTCGTTGGAGGTGCGCGTCTCGAACCTGGATGCCCAGCACCTGTACGAGCGCTTCGGGTTCCGCTCCGTCGGCGTGCGCAAGAACTACTACCAGGAGATCAACGAGGACGCGCTCATCATGTGGGTCGACGAGGTCGGGGCCAAGGCCTACCGGCAGCACCTGCGCGATCTGATGGAGCAGATCCCCGAGGGCATCCGACCGTGAGGGTGCTCGGGATCGAGACATCCTGTGACGAGACCGCCGTAGCCGTGGTCGAGGATGGCAACATCGTCCTGTCGAACCTCATCTCGAGCCAGACCGATCTACACGCGCGATTCGGCGGGGTCGTGCCGGAGATCGCCTCCCGCGCGCACGTCGAGGCGCTGAACCCGCTGATGCAGGGGGCGCTGGAGCAGGCGGGGGTCGGGTTCCGCGACCTCGACGCAGTGGCCGTGACCGTCGGGCCGGGCCTGGTCGGCGCGCTGCTCGTCGGCATCGCCGGCGCGAAGGCCGTGGCCCTCGCCACGCGCGCCGGGTTCATCGGCGTCAACCACCTCGAGGGCCACATCTACGCGAGCTTCATCGAGCACGGCCCGCCGGAGCCGCCGTACGTGTGCCTGGTCATCTCAGGCGGCCACACGATGCTCGTGCACATGCCTGAGGAGCACCGCTACGAGGTTCTCGGCCAGACCGTCGACGACGCGGCCGGAGAGGCGTTCGACAAGATCGCGCGGTTCATGGGGCTCGGGTTCCCCGGCGGGCCGGCGCTCGACAAGCTCGCGCGCGAGGGCGATCCGCGAGCGATAGCTTTCCCGCGCGCGATGGCCGACTCCGGCGACTACGACTTCTCGCTCTCCGGTCTGAAGACCGCGGTGCTGCGGTACGTGAAGGCCGAGCGAACGGCCGGCCGCAGGGTGAACCCGGCCGACCTCGCCGCCTCCTTCCAGGAAGCGATCGTGGACGTGCAGGTGGGTAAGACGATCGCGGCGGCGCAGGAGAAGCGCGTCGGGACGGTGCTGCTCGGCGGCGGGGTCGTGGCGAACAGGCGCCTCCGCGACCGGATGGAGGAGGCCGGCGCCGAGGCCGGCATCCGGGTCCTGTTCCCGCGCCTGGAGCTCTGCACGGACAACGGGGCGATGATCGCCTGCGCAGGCTCCTCGCGCCTCGCGCGAGGCGAGCGCACGCCGATCGGGATCGGCGCCGACCCCGGGCTGGAGCTCGCGTCGTGACCGCGTTCCTCGTCACCGGTGGCGCGGGCTTCATCGGCTCTCACCTCTGCGACCGGCTGCTCGCCGAGGGGCACCGGGTCGTGGCGGTCGACGATCTCACGACCGGCAGGATCGCGAACCTCGGCGAGGCGCGCGGCTACGGTAAGCAGTTCACGTTCTTCAACATGGACGTGCGTGCCGAGGGCCTGCTGCCGCTGTTCGAGCGGCATCGGCCCGAGGTCGTGATGCACCTCGCGGCCCAGGCCGGCGTGCGCCCGTCGCTCGCGAACCCTGTGCTCGACGCGAGCGTGAACGTGATGGGCTTGCTGAACGTGCTCGAGTGCGGAGTGAAGACCGGTGTGCGCAAGGTCGTGTTCGCGGCGTCGGGCGGCACGCTCTACGGCGAGCCGAAGAAGGTACCCGTGAAGGAGTCCGCCGCCGGGCCGTCGCACCCGCTGTCGCCCTACGGCATCAGCAAGAAGGTCGCCGCCGAGTACCTGGCGTTCTACGAGCGCCACCGCGGCATCGAGCACACGGCGCTCGCCCTAGCCAACGTGTACGGGCCGAGGCAGGACCCGCTCGGCGAGGCCGGCGTCGTCGCGATCTTCGCGTCGAAGATGCTGGCCGGCGAGACCCCGACGATCTTCGGCGATGGGAACCAGACACGCGACTACGTGTTCATCGACGACGCCGTGCACGCGTTCTCGCTCTCGGTCGAGCGGGGCGGCGGGCGCCTGGTGAACATCGGCACCGGGGTCGAGACCTCGGTGAACACGCTGTTCAAGATGCTGGCCGACATCGCGTCCTTCTCGGGCGAGCCGGCGCGCGGACCCATGCCGGCGGGGGATCTGCGCCGCATCGCGCTCGACAACGGGCTCGCGGCCGAGGCGATCGGCTGGAAGCCCTGGACACACCTCGAGGACGGTCTGCGCGAGACCGTCGCCTACCTCAAGGGGATCTGAGCCTCGGTCCGTTCGGTTGCCCGCGCCGGCATCCCCGTGGGAGGATGACCGCCGAACTCGACGGAGAGGGATGGGTACCTCATGCGTGGTCTTCGACGTTCGTTGGTGTTCCTGTTCGCCCTCAGCCTCGGCGTGGGGGTCTTGCCGGGTCCGAGCTCGATCGCGGCGGGACCGGCGTTCGAGCAACTTCCCGAGGCGGCCCGGTTCGCCAGCCTGCAGGACGCGGCGGGGCAGGGTGCCGTGGCCCCCCTCGTGCTTCGGGATCTGCTCCGCGACGGCACGGCGGAGGGCTTCCTCATGCTCGCGGGCGACGCGCCACTCGCCGGCGCGCTGGAGAGTGCGCCGCAGGGAGCCGGGATGTCCAAGGCCGTCCTGCGGGTCACGAAGCCCGCCTACGCGGCGCAGAAGAGCCGGGTCCTCGGCCGCTTGAGCGGCATAACGGTCCTGCGGGACTACGACGCTCTCCCGATCCTCTTCGTGCGGTTCGACTCGCAGGCGGCCGCGCTTCAGGCCGTGAACGACCCCGAGGTGAAGGCGATCGGGGCGAACGAACGGCGTCGGACCTCGCTCGCACAGAGCCTCCCGTTGATCGGTCAGCCCGTCGCCGCGGCGGGCGGCGACACCGGGGCCGGGACCGCCGTCGCCGTTCTTGACACCGGCGTCGACTACACGAGGTCGGCCTTCGGAAGCTGCACGTCACCGGGCCTGCCCGCCGGATGCAAGGTCGCCTACGCGCACGATCTCGCTCCCGATGACGGCTCGCTCGACGACAACGGGCATGGAACGAACGTCGCCGGGATCGTCGTCGGCGTCGCGCCGTCGACGCAGATACTCGCTCTCGACGTGTTCGATGGGAGCACGGCGTGGGACGACGACACCGTCGCCGCCATCAACTGGGCGGTCTCCAGCCAGACCACGTACGACACGAGGGCGATGAACCTGAGCCTGGGCGACGAGAGCTGGCACACGACCGCGTGCTCGGATGTGAGCAACCCGTACGTGGCGGCCTTCGCCAACGCCCGGGCCGTGGGGATCATGCCCGTCGTGGCGGCCGCGAACGACGCCACGCCCAACGGTACCTTCACCAACGGGATCGCCTCTCCCGCGTGCACCCCCGGGGCGATGAGCGTCGGGGCCGTCTACGACTCGAACGTGGGCGGCCTGATCTGGGGCGTGGCTCCGGACCGGTGCACCGACGCGACGACCGCCGCGGACCAGATCACCTGCTTCTCCCAGAGCGCGAGCATCCTCACGGTGCTCGCTCCGGGTGCCTTGATCACGGCCGCCGGGAGCACGATGGGCGGGACATCGCAGGCGGCGCCCCACATCGCGGGATCCGTGGCGGTGCTGGCGGCGGTGAACCCCAGCGCGAGCCTCGACACGATCTCGTCGGCGATCGCGGGCAGCGGTCCGGCGATCCTGGATACCCGCAACGGTGTCACGAGCCACCGGATCTACCTGCCGGACGCGATCGCCGCGGTCGGAACCCCGACCTCGGGTCTGCAGTTCAGCTCCTCCGCCTACAGCGTGGACGAGAGCGCCGGCAGCGTCACGATCACGGTCACGCGGGTCGGCGACACCTCGGCGGCCGTAACGGTCGACTACGCGACCTCAGACGGGACCGCGACCGCGGGCGTGGACTACACGTCGGCCTCCGGAACGCTGTCGTTCGGCTCCGGCGTGACCAGCAACACCTTCGCGGTCTCCATCACGGCCGACTCGGTGACCGAAGGCAACGAGACGGTGAACCTGACGCTGAGCAACCCCACGGGCGGCGCGTCGCTCGGGACGCCCTCGACCGCGGTGCTGACCATCGTCGAACAAGCTGGGATCCCCGTAACGGTGAAGGGCAGACTCCGCGGCTACCGGGGCACATCCGGCCGCTACGCGCTCTATCCGGTCGGCAAGAACGTGTTGTACACGGGCAAGGTCGTTCCGAACCTCGCAGGGAGTTCGCTGCACTTCGTCTTGCAGAGCCACCCGCGCACGAGGTGGAAGATCATCAGCACCGCCGATTTCGCGATGGGATCCGATGGTACGGTGACCGTCCGCGTCCGGCACAGGAACCTTCGGGTGCGCGTGCCGTACAGGCTGCGGTGCTCCTTCGCCGGCGACGCGACTTACCTGTCCGGCAAGTCTCCGTGGAGCTACTTCAAGGTGGTCAGGTAGGGGTGCCTTCAGGTGGGGGGTGCCGTCTCCGGCGCCGGCCACCGGAGCGTCGGCCCACGGGCCCATGCCCCCGGGGGATCTTCATCGCATCGCGCTCGACAACGGGCTCGGCGCCGAGGCGATGGGCTGGGAGCCCTGAACGCACGTCGAGGACGGCCTGAGCGAGACCCGTCGCGTACCTGAAGGGCATCTGAGGCTCCGCAACTCCGCGTGGGCATCCACGCGCACGGTGCCTTGGGACCGAATGGGCGGTGGAGGGATAGACCCTTGACCTATTGACCGCGCGAGCATCCTCCATCCAGGGTATTGGCGTGCGCCATGGGCAGGCGCCGCGCACGGGACAGATGGTCCGCGGGCGTCCGGTGCGTGGTGGACGGTGTCTTGGGGGGTGAGGAAGTCGCGCGAACTTGCAGCGGATCACCGCGTTGACGCGGTACCGCCGAGCCCGGTCGGTGTGCTGCTGGTCGACGAGCATCGGATGTTCGCCGAGGCGCTGTCGCGCTTCCTGACCGGAGAAGAGGGTGTCACATGGGCCGCTGCCGCGACGAGTGTCGATGAGGCCCTCGCGCTGTGTCAGGCGCGCAGACCGCACGTTGTGTTGATGAGCGTGTCGCTACCCGGCAAGGATGGGATAGCCGGAACGCGCGAGCTCCGCAGGGAGTTCGGGGAGACACGTGTGCTGATCGTGACGGCACTCGCTACGCGGCAAGTGGTCGCCCGTGCGCTCGAGGCCGGCGCGTCCGGATGTGTGCTCAGCACGGATCCCCCCGACCGCCTCGTCGAGCTCGTGCGGCGCGCGGCCGCCGGGGAGATCATCCTCCCGGAGGCGGAGGTCGCGGCCGTTGTGCGCCGGCTCGGAGATGGTCGACGGAGGCACCGCGGGCTGGGCGGCGTGCTGCCAAGGCTGACCGCGCGGGAGCGCGAGGTCCTCGAGGAGCTCGCGGATGGCCGATCGACCAAGGAAGTCGCGCGCGCACTGCACGTGAGCCCGCTGACGGTGCGCAGTCACGTCAAGAACATCCTGGCGAAGCTCGAGGTCCATTCGAAGCTCGAGGCCGTGACCTACGCACTGCGCAACGGGCTGGTCGGTCCTGCGGGCCTCGAGCGATCCGACGTGGACTCGGGCGCAGGCGGCCGGTAACCCTTGGGGCCGAGGCTTCGCGTGCCCTCGCTCCACGTTGGGAACCGCACCCGCGATCGAGGAAGGGCGACACGGGTCGGAGAGCGGGGCACCCTTACCCCAGAAGAACTACTACAAGGGAGCCAGGTCCAGCACCGCCAACTTTGGGTTTGACAATCGGTGGGTGGCAGGGCTAGTCTTTCGGGCCTACAGCAAGGGCGGGAGGTCAGCGCATGAAGTACGAGGCTCCCCGGGTCATGGACCACGGGTTCATCGGCGAGCACACGTTCACGAACACGGGACAGGTGCCGGGCGTTGGCCCGAAGGGCAAGGACTACCGCACCTGTTCTCCCGACAAGTTCAACGAGTCGTCCTGCGGCGCGGGCTCCACGTAGAAGCTTGCCGTAAGTAGCGATCACGCAAACCCACCGCCGGGCGGCGGTGGGTTTGTTGTGTCCTGAGTTCCTTCGGCCGTTCCCTCGAGTCGCCCGCGTGTCGACTTCGGCCCGATTGTGGTGCCTGCGCGTGCTGCCTAGACTGGCGGCCATCGATGGGCTCCTTGGTTGCCGTCTTCGGTCGTTCAGCCATCCCCGATGCCGCGCAGGCGCGCCGCATGCTGGCCGCCTCGCCACACCGTGGTTCCGAGACGGACGTCCTCGTGCACGGCTCGTCCGTCCTCGCCGTCAGCGACTCCCCCGACCGCAGCGAATCGAGCCTCGCATCCGAGGATGGGATGGCGGCGGCATTCGTCGGGACCCTCGACAACATGGAAGAACTCGTGAAGGAGTTGCCGCACCCCGGCACGCCCGGCGACCTGACCACACCCGCGCAGGCGTTGATCGCCGTCTTCCGTGCCTTCGGCCCGGAGGCGGCCGGTCGGCTGCGCGGGACCTTCGGAGCCGCGATCGCCGAAGACGACCGCATCTGGTGCCTCCGCGATCAGATGGGGTTCCGGTCGATGTTCTACCGCGACGACCCCGGCGCATTCCTCGCTGCGACTGAGGCGAAGCAGGTGGTCGCCGGCACGGAGCGGGCTCCGGAGGTGGACCTCGATGTGGTGGAGGCGATCCACTACGGCGAGTACGACGCCGAGACCCCCTGTGCCCTGGCAGGCGTGCGCAGGCTCGCGAAGGGTTCGATCATGCAGGCCGATCGTGACGGGGCGCGTTCTCGCCGGTACTGGCATCCCGAGCGGCTGCTCGAGACGGCGCGCCTCGGGCCGAGCGAGATGGTCGAGCGGTTCCACCACCTGATGACTCAGGCGACACGGCGCTGCTTGCTGGGCCATGACGTTGTCTCGTTGAGCGGCGGGATCGACTCCCCGGCGGTTGCTGCGTACGCGGCCCCCGAGCAACTGGCGAAGACCGGGGAACCGCTCGCGGCTCTCTCGGTCGTCTACCCGCGGTTCCCGTCGGTCGACGAGCGATCGTACATCGAGGAGATGGTGCGGACCGCAGGCATGAAGCTTCACACGTACGAGGAGTCGCATCGTTACCTGGAGGGGCTGGAGAGGTGGACGGGTCTGCTCGACGGACCGGTCCAGACATACGCCCTCGATGAGTCCGCCGAGCATTACCGGTACGCGCATCAGCTCGGGTACCGGACGATGCTGACCGGCGAACTCGCCGAGTGGCTGGTCGAACGGCGTCATTACCTCATCTCGCACCTGTTGCTCAGCGGACGTTTCGGCCCGCTCAGGGAGCACATCGCCGGGCAGCGTTCGAAGGGCGTACCGGCAAGGGCGGTCGCTCGGCAGCTCGGGGCCGCGTTCGTGCCACGCGGCGTCGAGGCCCTCTACCTTCGTCACTCGCGGGGCGGGATCCCCGTTCCTGAGTGGATGGATGAGCAGCGTCTGCGCAACCGTGAGTCACGTTTCGCGACGAGACCGCGACGGCGGTGGCCCGAGGACCAGATAGCCCTACTCAAGGGCGCGACGCTGCACGAGGAGGCCGACGAAACCGTCGAGACGGCATGTGGGATACGCGTGCGTCGTCCGTTCGGCGACGTGGATCTGTGGGAGTTCTTCCTTGGCCTGCCTGCCGAGGTGAAGTACCCCGATGCGCGTCGGAAGGGGTTGCTGCGGAAGCTGCTCCAGAGCCGTGTGCCGGCCTCGATCCTCGAGCGGGCCGACAAGACGGTCTTCGATGAGGCCATGATGGCCCGCGCTGACTATGGGGCGCTGCGGCGATGGCTGGTCGATCCTCCTGTGCGGTTGCGCGGGATCGACTATGGGGCGCTCGCTGCGCACGTCGAGCGCGAGGACCTCGACCTCAACGGGCTGCTGTGGGCGCAGAACCTCGCGTCCATCCAGGCGTGGCTCGTGGCGTGGGCCACGTAGCGTGTGATGACCGACGGGTCTTCCATCCAGGCTCCCGGCACAACCGTCGGAGAGCGTCCCATCGAGGCGGAAGGGCTGTCGCGCCGATTCGGGGCGGTCCGTGCCCTTCGCGACGTGTCACTCCGGGTCGAGCGCGGCGAGGTCCATGCGCTGCTCGGACCGAACGGCGCGGGGAAGACCACGCTCCTTCGCATACTGACCGGGTTGGTCGACCCGGATGAGGGTCGGCTGCGGATCTTGGGGATCGACCCGATCGGGGGTGCTGCCCAGTACGTCAAGCGCTTGGTTGCGGTGGTTCCCTCCGGCGATCGGACGTTCTACCTGCGCATCTCCGGGCTGGAGAACCTCGTCTTCTTCGGACGCCTCCTGGGACTGCCTCGCTCAAGAGCCGCGGAACGCGCGTGGGAGTGCCTGGCGGCCGTGGGTCTCACCGACGCAGCGAAGGGTCGGGTCGGCGTGTACTCGCACGGGATGCAGAAGCGGCTCGCGGTCGCGCGTGCTCTGATGGCCGACCCGCCGATCCTGCTCGTCGACGAGGCGACCCACGACCTGGATCCGCAGGGCGCGCGGACGGTTCAGGGGCTGGTGACGGGCGCAGTGGAGCGAGGGGCGGCCGTCGTGTGGGCGACGCAGCGGGTGGACGAGATCCGTGGTTTCGCCGACCGTGTCACGTTCTTGGATCGCGGTGCCGTCCGGTTCTGCGGATCGGTCCCGCAGCTGATGGCGGTCTCGATCACGCAGCGCTTCGCGGTGCACCTGCGGGCGCGGGATCGTGGGCTCGACGTACTGTCCGTAGCCCGCGACGTCGTCCGCTCGATGGGAGTCGTCGATCCCTTGAGTGGTGAGGACCGCGAGCATCTCGTCCTATCCCTGCGCGAGGGTGTGATCCTGGGTGACGCACTCGCTGCCCTCACGGCATCCGGCGTGCAGGTCCTTGCATGCCGCGACGAGCGTTCCGGGCTCGAGGAGGCGTTCCTGCGCCTGGCCTCCAAGGAGACATCGTGAACTCGGCGACTCCCGCCCCCGCGCGCTTGGAGACGTTGCTGGGTGAACTCCGCAAGGTCCCGGCCTTCTTCAGGCGGGATCTGCTCGTGGCGTGGAGCTACCGTCTGGCCTTCTTCTCGGACTGGATCAATCTGATCGTGCAGCTGGTTGTCTTCTTCTACGTGGCGAAGCTCGTCGATCCGCGCAACCTTCCCTCCTACAACGGGGTTGCCCCCACGTACATGGAATTCGTCGGCGTCGGCATCGCGCTGACGTCGTTCATGCAGGTCGCCCTGGGCCGCGTGGTCGCGGCGATCCGCACCGAACAGCTCCAGGGCACGTTGGAGGCGCTGCTCGTCACCCCAACCTCCCCAGCGACCATCCAGATCGGCTCGGTCGTCTACGATCTCGCGTACATCCCCATCCGGACCGTCGCCTTCCTCGTTCTCGCCGCGCTGTTCTTCGGCATCCATTACTTCGCGAGTGGCCTGCTGCCCGTGTGCGTGATCCTGCTGGTATTCATCCCGTTCATCTGGGGGTTGGGAATACTCGGGGCGGCCGCAACGCTCACCTTCCGCCGAGGCTCGGGGATCGTCGGTTTCGGGGCGTCGGTCCTGACCCTGGGTTCGGGGTCCTACTTCCCGGTGCAGCTGTTCCCCGGGTGGGTGCAGGCGCCCGCCCAGCTGAACCCCATCACGATCGCACTGGATGCGTCCCGCGAGGCGCTCATCGGCGGGACCGGCTGGTCGCAGATCCTCCCTGCCGTGCTGACGCTCGTTCCCTTCATGATCCTGTCCCTCGCGGTCGGGATCATCACTTGGCGGTGGGCGCTGCGACGCGAACGACGGAAGGGAACCATCGGGTTGTACTAACGCCGGATACCTGATCGATCGAACAGGAGATGGATGTCGATGATCGACGAAGGAACCGTGATCCGCCGCAACCCCAGGGCCGTGTTCCGGAAGTTGGCCGACGGGGCCGGTGGTGTACTTCTGCACCTCGATACGGCGGCCTACCACAGCGTGGACGAGGTTGGAGCGCTCGTGTGGACCCTGCTGGGTGACGCGCCGACGTTCCGCGCGCTCCTCGACGATCTTCGCCGGCAACTCGAAGGCGTTCCGCCGACGCTCGACTCGGAGATCGGCGGCTTCCTCGAAGACCTGAGTGAACGAGACCTCGTGTTCCTCTCCGCCGGGACGGGGAGCGGAGAAGGGGATCGCGCCTGAGCCGCCTCTGCTGATCCTCAGGCGGAGCTGCCGGGACGGCGTTCGGGGTGCCGCACCACGCTGCGGAAGAAGTCCTCCCGCGTGTGCTCGTCACCGGTGGGCGACATGATCGGCGCATCCTCGTCCCCTTCCGGGGACGGAGCGCCAGTGACCAGGCGTCCCACGGAGCGGGTGACGCGGCGCGATACCGTCGCCAACGTTGCCGCCCAGCTTGCCCTCGTCGTCTGTGCCCACAGGACTGAGGGCGTCAGGTGTCCGTCGGAGCTCTCGGGAGGCCAGGCCGTGTCCACCCAGTGGGTCAAGCTGCGGCGGAGCCTCGACCCGAAGAGCCGATCGAGAGCCTCCGGGGGGATCGGGGCACCTAGGAACCTGTGTGAACGGTCCAGCGCGATCGCGAGCAGGGGACCGGCTCGCCACCGATCTGACCTCTCGATCACCTCATCCCACGGCGCGTTCGACGCGGCAGCCGCCTGCTCGATGTCCTTCAGCCAGCTCAGGCGATTCGCACCGGATAGCGTGGCATGGACACACAGGTGGGCGAGGGTATCGACGGGGTGCAGGGTGCGGATCGTCAAGCCGGCCAGGTTCACCTGGACGGCGCGTTCGAACGTCTCGTCCATCGACAGTGACAGGAACCTCCGCACGCTCTCCCGGTTGAGCAGATGCCAGTGCACATCCGCGACGGTGCCGGGGCGTAGGGCCAAGTGCAGCTGACCACGCCGTTCGCGACGGATGAGCTCCCAGTTGCGATCGAGCAGCTGCCATCCGTCGGCCTCCAGCGTTTCGACCGCACGCTCGTACATCCCGTACCGCACGACGATGTCGATGTCGCCGTAGGTGCGGAGGTCGGGGCGCGGGTACAGGAGCTCCGCGAGGACCGGTCCCTTCATGGCAAGCCAGTCGATCCGCTGCCCGTCGAGGGACTCCTTGAGCACGGCTAGGTCGGCGAGGGCACGCATGTGTCGCGCGACGTGCAGCGCGTACTCGCGTTGAAGCTCGCCCACGACGTCGGGATCGGCGTCCGTGATGTCGCGGAGACCGAGGTACAGGAACGGAACGACGCGGTGATACCGTGCGAGTGAGGCCAGTGCGGACGTTCCTCCTTGCGCCACAATCACTTCCAGTCTGTTCTTCGCTTCGGCGGCGGCATCCTGCTGCACGCACGCGAGCAGAGCTCGGCCGAGCGTCCGCCGTCGCCGGTCCACTTCAGTCGAACCTCGCGAGTTCTTGATGCATCCCACGACCGGGCGGGGGGCCGACGTCGACGCCGCCCAACTCGACCCACGCGTGTGCGTCCTTGCTCTTGGGCTGATCGGGCAGTCCGATCACGAGGTGGGCCGGATCGCCTTGCCGTCGCAGGAGTCGGTAGAGGACGAGCGCGTTGACGAGACACCGTGCTCGGAGCGGTCCGACGTGCAGGGTTCGGTACACGATGACCCCGAGACGACGCGGCTGTAGGCGATTGGCCCGCTCCGCGGGGGGGCCGCTCAGCCGTCGCACCAGGTCGGGGAGCGGACGCCGCCGCAGGCCTCTCTCGACGACGACGAATGAGGTCAGCACCCGCAGTGCCACCCGCAGCTTCTCCGTGGGGCTCAGCGATCCCCGGCGGTGGCTCACGCGCCGGAACACGAGTCGACGATCGCTTGGATTGTGGGTTCGAGGTGATCCACCTCGAACCTCCGGTGGAGTTCCCAGAGCGGAACTCGGCTGGCGAGATCCGTCACGCCCTGGAAGCAGCGGGCCCGGTCCGCATCGGTGGGAAGGTTGAAGCTGACTGCCCATAGGTCGCGGACGGCATCCATGGGGGAGACGGGCCGCATGATGGGTTGCTCGCCTCCGATCTTCAGGAAGATGACCGCCGCGACGGGAACCGGCGAGGAGTCGCCGCGAAGCGTCGGCTCGATCGCTAGGTGGACCCGGTCCGGTTCGTCGAACAGCGGGTACGTCCCTGGAAGATCGAGCCGTTCGTACACGTCGCGCCGAACCCGCAGCATCGCGGGTCCGGGCAGGAGTTGCGGCACCGTCGACAAGCGACAACAGCAGAGGTCCTCGGCAAGGAGCCGGTAGCCGGCCTTCAGGAACGCGGCGGCGAGCGTCGTCTTCCCGAATCGACCGGGCGCGGCGAGTAGGACCGCCGATCCGCCCACCTCTACCGCCGCCGCGTGCAAGGGGAGGTCTCCGCGGTGCACGAAGCAGAGTGACGCGGGGAGGCCCCAGATGTGCTCCTCGCGGCGAACCGGGCTCGGGGACGACGTCGGGATGCGGATCGACGGAGCGCTCGGATCGACGCGGTACCAGCCCACCCCTTCGATCCACAGGGTGTATCCGGCGTCCGAGGCCCACACCCTGGCATGGAGTGCGTTCTCCGGCCTCGGGAGCCATTCGTGGAGTGGAGGATCGGTGGGGGTCGGCAGAGACTCCTCGTCCACGTCGACCTCGATCGGATCTCCGCCACCCTCCCGGAGGTAGTGGAACGTCAGGTCCGAGCGAACCTCGTAGCCGAAGCACGCGCCGGCCGCTCGGCGCGCGTCTGACGGCGGCCGCCGCGGTTCCCCTGTGCGAGGCAACGCCCGCTCCACTTGCCTGACCTTCCTCTCCTCCACTGATGGCCTCCGTCGAGCCTCCCCGGGCCCGTCGCGGACGCACGCCCTCATTCTGTCAATGACCGACGGGCCCCGCCTCCCGTCTGGTGCTGAGTGCCGGGGCTTCTCTAGAATGACACTCTTCCCTGCGCGGTCGGCGTTCCGCCCCTGCGCGGTCGGCGTTCTGCCTGAGAGGAGGTCCGAAGGGCGCTGTCCGAGAACGACGGCTCGCCCACGCCGGACCCGGAGCGCCTGGCGGAAACGCCGAGCGTCGCGCCCGCTTTGCCACCGACCTCGGCGGCAGCAGCGCCCGAGGCTCGGCGCTCGGGTCTGGCGCGCACGTCGAGTGCGATCTCCGCGCTGGCCGCCCTGGGGGTCCTCAGTGGCTTCATCGTCGACGCTGCCCTGGCCGGCCTGTTCGGGGCCGGCGCGGATACCGACGCGTTCTTCATCGCCGCAACGATCCCCTTCGCCGTGGCGTCGGTCTTGCTCGCGTCGGCGAATCAGGCGCTCGTCCCCCTCATCAACTCGTGGTTCAAGGAACAACCCAAGGACATCGCGCTGGCGCGCGTCGGCCGTCTGCTCGGATCGGCCGTCGTGATCGTTCTGGCGGTCGCCGTCGTCGGGGCCATCGCCTCTCCCGTGATCCCGAAGCTGATCGCACCCGGGTCGTCATCCCAGACGAAGCAGCTCGCGGCCGGCATCTCTGCCCTGCTGTTCATCACGGTGGTGACCCGCGTCGCCGCCGAGGTGTTCCGCGCGCTGCTGAACGCCCGATTCTCGTTCGTCATCCCGGCCGCGATGCCTGTCGTCGAGAGCTTCTCGGTACTTGCAGTCATGCTCCCGCTGGCCCACCGGATGGGGGTCACGTCGGTGGCTGTGGGCTACGTGGTGGGAGGGTTCGTACAGCTGACGTTCATAGCGGCAGTGGCTCATCATCGCCAGCTGCGCGTGCGACCGCGTTTGGGGTTCCGCGATCCCGAGGTCCGAAGGAGCTTCCGCCTCCTCGTGCTGCCGCTGACGGCGACCGGCCTCAATATGGTGGCTCGGGCGACCGAGCGGTTCTTGGCCTCGTTCCTGCCAGCCGGCTCGATCACGATCCTGAACTACGCCTGGGTGATCGTGAACAGCCTGGGCGGCGCTATCTTCTTCCGCAGTGTCGTCATCGCCCTGCTTCCTCGCCTTTCCGACGCGAAGAACGACGAGCGCGCTTCGGCTCGGATCCTCGGCGACGGGGTCCGGATCATGGGGCTCATCTCGCTGCCGCTGACGGCGCTCGTGATCGTGCTCGCGAGACCGCTGATCGCCTTCGCATTCCAGCGCGGCGCCTTCACTGGCGATGCCGCTATCCTGCTCGCATCGGTCCTCGCGATCTATGCATTACAGTTCCCGCTCGATGCGTTCACGCGCGTGTTCCTCAGCCACGCGTACGCGCGACTCGACATGGTCACGCCGTTCAAGAACGGCGTTCTGGGCGTGACGTTGGACATCGGGCTCGCTGTCGCGCTGTTCCTACCACTCGGCGTGCAGGGGCTCGCCCTCGCGTACGTCCTGTCGAGCATCGGCAACTTGACCCACGCGTACCTCGCGGTGCGGAGGCGCATCCACTTGAACCTCTCACCGCTCCTGTGGCTGCTGGGCAAGACGGTCGTCGCCTCGACGATCGGCGGGCTCGCGGCGTCAGCGGTGGGGCGCGTCCTCCCTGTGTCGACCGACATCCTGGGCCGGGCGCTACGCCTCGGGATCCCCGGCATAGTCGGGCTGGCGACGATGCTGGTCGCCCTTCTGATGATGCGTGTTCGGGTGGCGGCAGCGCTCCGCCAGCGGCGGGCGAGCTAGCCGCGATCCTGCGATCCTGTTCGTCCTCTCAGCACTCCGACCGAAAGGCCTAGTGCTTCCGTCGTATCGCCCCGCCTACGTGCGCGAACCCCGAAGCATCCTCTGATCCGAGCCGTCGTCGTTGATCTCATGGCGCGTGTACCATGCGTGCCCTAGGCGTTGTCGCTCAGTCGACATCTGGGAGAGGGCTCGGTGGAGATCAAGGACTACCTGCGGCTGATTCGGCGGAGGCTGTGGATCGTTGTCGGTGTGCCGCTGCTGGTGCTGATCGTGACGGCAGTCGTGCTCCTCGTCCAGCCGCGTGAGTATCGAGTGACGGCGACCGTCGTCGTCCCCGCCACCCAGGTCATCGGGTCACTCGTCACCGCCGTCGACCAGTCGGTGTCGGATTTCGAGGGTGCCATCGGGTCGGACGCCGTGATCGAGAAGGTATCGAGTGTGACCGGCGTGTCCAAGCAGGCGGTGGCAGGCGGGCTGTCGACCGAGCGGCTGGGGACCAGCTCGGTGGTCGAGGTCACCTACGAGACCGACGAGTCCGACATGGCGTCCGCCGTCGCCGGGTCCGCGAGCAAACAGGCACTGGCGCTGGTCCAGAAAAGCATCTCCGGGCCGCTGGAGGAACAGCGCACCATGGCGGAGCAGAGCTACGAAGCTGCGATGACCGCTACCGAGAGCTTCCTGTCCGAGACGGGTCTCGTGAATCCTCCCCAGGTCTTCAAGATGCAGGCGTCGCGGCTGGTGGCGCTCCGGGACGCCCTGGGTCACGCCATCGAACTGGGCCAGGACGCGGAGGCACGACGCTTGCAGGCCCGGATCGACCAGAAGGAGGCCGAACTCACCGATCAGGTCGTCACCTACCAGCGGCTGACGGATGAGCGGCAGCGTGCATTGAGCGCACTGCAGCTGGCCGACAACGCGTACTTCCAAGCGGAGGGGGGCATGGCCTCGGCAGAGCAGGGGGAGACGATCACCGTGTCGAAGCCCGAGCTCGCACCCCGCCTGGGACCTGCCGTTCGTCAGCTCACCGGGGCGGTGGTGGTCGCGGCTGCGCTGGCGATCGGGCTGGTCGTGCTGCTCGAGTTCCTCTACGTCCGACCACCTAGGCGCGAGGTCGCCGGGTCCGCGGGCGTCGGGGACCCGGGAGTTGCTGAGTCCGTATCGCCGGACGGGGCCCCGGATCGGCCGGGGTCGAGGAGGCGGAGATTCCGTTCTCGGAAGCGATCCAACTAGGCGGGGCTGCTTCCCGCCACCCCCATTTGGGTCAGGACTGTCGCCCGTTGAGTCGGGAGAATCGTCGCATGGGTCGGCACGGACGTCAGATGGGTTCCTCTCAAGAGGCTCCGGGAGTGTCTACCTCGGAACGGGACGTGTTGGCCGTGGGGCGGCGGGGGTCGGCAGATGTTGTCTTCATCATCGGCGCCGCGCGTTCGGGGACGACCCTCCTCTACAAGGCGCTGTGTCTGCATCCGGACGTCTCCTACATATCGAACTGGGTCGGGCGATTCCCGGGCCTTCCCTGGCTCGCTTCGCTCGACCGGATCGCCCGCCGGATGCCGGCCGCACGGCGGCGGGTGTGGTTCGGCCGGGATTCGAACGCCTACGTCTACGGGACGAAGCGGCGCGTTCGCGACCGGATCTTCCCGATGCCCGTCGAAGGCGAACCCGTATATGGGCGGTGCGGGATCCGCAAGCCTGGCGGGCCGAGCGTGGCTGCGGTCGATGATCCGGAAGAGCGCTTGCGCGGGTTGCTGCGCTCGATCGGCCGTTCCTCAGGAGGTTCCATCTTCGTCAGCAAGCGCATCGCCAACAACCTTCGGATCCCGCTCCTGGCTCGTACCTTCCCGGAGGCCAGGTTCGTGGAGATCGTCCGCGACGGTCGGGCCGTCGCTTACTCGCTCTCGCGGGTGGACTGGTGGGAGAGCAGCGTCGTCTGGTGGTACGGAGGGACTCCGGAGCAGTGGCGGGACGAGGGCCGGGACCCGTGGGACATGTGCGCACGCAACTGGCTGGAGGAACTGCGTGAGATCCGGTCGGGGCTCGCCGTCGTGGAGCCGCAGCAGGTCTCATCGATCCGGTTCGAGGCCCTCACCGACGATCCGATCCGTACGCTCGAGAGCGTTGCCGCCTTCATTGGGCTTCCCTCCAGCGCTGGGTGGCGCGCGGAGTTGGGCCGACTGCAGCGCCCCGACCGCAGTGAAACGTGGCGCACTGGCCTGGATGACGCGGTGGCACAGAAGATCACATCGATCCAGCTCGAGGAACTGAGGGCCCTTGGATACCGGCTCTGATAGGTCGGCCCCGGTGTCCGATGCGCCGCGCACATCCGCGAGCTTCGTCTTCGTGCTCGGGACCGGGCGATGCGGATCGACGCTCGTTCACGAGCTGCTGGCGCGCCATCCGGACGTCGGATTCGTGTCGAACATCGACGACCGACTCGCGTTGCTTGGACTGAAGGGTCGCTGGAACTCCGCGATCTACCGCCGCATCCCGCCAGCTTTGACACGGAAGGGGCGGGTGAGGTTCACACCGTCGGAGGGCTACTCGATTCTGGCCTCTCGCGTCTCGCCGGTGATCGCGACCTCGTTCCGCGATCTCACCGCCGACGACGCGACGCCGTGGCTGGCGACGCGCTTCCGGCGGTTCTTCGAAGAACGGGCGAGGGCACAGGGGAAGCCGGTGTTCATGCACAAGTTCACCGGCTGGCCCAGAGCTCGGTTCATCCACCGGGTGCTGCCGGAGGCGAGGTTCGTGAACGTCGTGCGCGACGGGCGCGCGGTCGCGAACTCGCTGCTGCAGATGTCCTGGTGGCGGGGCTACCGGGGCATCGCGGAGTGGGGGTGCGGCGGGCTCCCCGCGGAGTATGCGCAGGAGTGGGAAGCATCCGGCCGGTCGTTCGCGATCCTTGCCGGTCTCGAGTGGAAGGTGCTGATGGACAGCTTCGAGCAGGCCAGAGCTGCGGTCCCGGCCGAGCAGTGGTTCGACGTCCGGTACGAGGACCTCGTAGCCGATCCCAGCGGATGCACTGGAGATCTCCTGCGTTTCATGGGGTTGACCTGGACGGATGCGTATCAGGAGGGATTCCGCCAACATAGGTTCGACACGGCACGGGCCGACGCGTATCGGTTCGATCTGCCGGCTGTCGATGTGGAAGCGCTGACGGTGTCGTTGGCCAAGCATCTCGGGGCATACGGCTATCCGACCGTTAGGCGCAGGATCCGGAAACGGGGTTCCTCGTGATCGGATCTCGTCGAAGTCGAAGGTGGTGCTGCACACTCACGGTGGTCGCGGCCTCGCTCACCGCGTTGTCGCTGACACCGTCCTGGGCGTGGGCTGCCACCAAGACGTTCACCGGCAGCGTTGACGCGTCCGGGACCAAGTGGCGTGCTCACACGTTCGACGTCACGGCCACCGGGGCGATCGACGCCACGCTCGATTGGGACAACACCTCCGCCAACCTCAACCTGTTCCTCTACGACCCCAGCGGGACCTTGGTAGCGCAGGCCATCTCGAAGACGGCGAAGCCGGAGACGATCACCTACGACGCCACCGTCACCGGGACGTGGAAGCTGGGCGTGAAAGCCCTCTCCGGGAAGGCCACCTACACGCTCGTGGTCGACTTCCCGAGCGGCGGCGCTGTCGTCGTCCCTACGTACGTCCGTACCATCGGTGGCGGCACGGCGGGCCACGCGGAGATGTATCCGTCGGGGGTCGAAGTCGATTCCTCCGGCAACGTGTACGTGGCGGACACCGGCGACGACCAGGTGCAGTCCTACGATGCCTCAGGTGTGCTTCGGTGGAGCGTGGGTTCGCGCGGCAACAAGATCCTCGGTCGGTTCTACAACCCCAGGGACGTCGCGTACCTGAACGGCAAGGTCTACGTGGCCGACACCGGCTACAACCGTGTCCAGATGCTGAACGCGAGCAACGGATCCGCCATCTCGGCGTGGCCGACGAAGTTCGGCACGATCATGGGGGTCGGAGCCGGCGTGGACGGCACGGGCAACGACGTGATCTTGGTAGCGGAGAGCAGCGCGAACGCGATCCGCGTGTACAGGCCCGACGGCACGTTCGTCCGCACCGTGGGATCCGGCCCGGGCAGTGGCCTCGGGCAGCTGAACGAACCCAGAGACGCAGCTACGGATCCGAGCGGGAACATCTACGTCGCGGATTACCTGAACAGCCGCATCGACGTGTTCGGCCCGAACGGTTCCCCTTTGGGTGGCTGGGGCGTGAAGGGGACGGGTCCGGGGCAGCTCATGCGGCCCTATGGGATCGATCTGGACGATGCGGGGAACGTCTACGTCGCGGATTCCAACAACTACATCCATGAGTTCACAGCCGACGGCAAGTTCCTCCGCGTCTACGGCAGCCCCGGCGCGGGAGCCGGCGAGTTCTCGATGCTGCGTCGCGTGGCCGTTGCGGACGGAACGGATCCGAAGGTTTACGGCGCCGACCTGTGGGCCTACAAGGTCGAGGTTTTCGCGCAGGGAGGAGCGTACCTGCCCATGCTCGGCGGTGCCCCGCCCGCGGATGGTTTCTTCAACGAGCCCTACGGCCTCGCCGTCGACCCCACGTACACGTTCGTCTCCGACATGGTCAACCAACGGGTGCAGAGGTTCGGCTCCATCGATCCCTACGGTTACGAGCTCAAGTGGGGAGAGCGCGGTTGGGGGGAAGGTAACCCCGGGTTCAACTGGGCTCGCGACGCCACGATCGGGTCGAAGGATGGATCCGAGACCGTTTGGGTGGCGGACACCAAGAACAACAGGATCACGGAGTTCTGGCCCGATGGCGTGCCGACGGGAAGGACGTTCGGCAGCGGGGGATCCGCCGTCGGCCAGCTCAGATGGCCTTTCGCAGTCGCCTCCTACGGGCCCGACGTGATCGTTGCCGACACTCGGAACGACCGCATCCAACGCTGGGACGCGTCGGGGCCAAGGGTGGTGTGGTCATCCAGCGGGCCGTCGGGAGTGCCCTTCTCCGCACCGAAGGACGTGTTCGTCCACGGGGACGATGTCTATGTTGCCGACACGCTGAACAAGCGCATCGTGGTCCTTTCGGCCGCGAACGGGTCGGTGCTCCGGACCTTCGGTGCTGGTCTCCTGCGCGGCCCCGAGGGCGTGGCGGTCGAGCCGAACGGGAGTGTCTGGGTCTCGGACACTCCCGTGAGCAAGTTGGTCGAGTACTCGAGTGCCGGCGCCTACCTGCAGACGTTCGGGTCGGTGGGAACGGGGAACGAGGAGTTCAACCAGCCCGCGCACCTCGAGATCATGACCGGGGGATCCGGGGAGCCGGTGCTGCTCTTCGTCGCTGATTGGTGGAACGATCGGATCCAGGTGTTCGATGTCGGGTAGGGGCAGGAGGCGAGCTCTGTGAGGATCACGACGGTCAGGTCGTTGCGGGCGGGGGTGGTCGCCCTATCGGTCGTCGGGATGATCGTTGCGGTGCCGCTCTCCGCGTTCGGCACCGCCACCAAGACGTTCACCGGCACCGTCGACGCGTCGGGGATCAAGTGGCGTGCTCACACGTTCGACGTGACGGCTACCGGGACGATCGATGCCTCACTCGACTGGGACTACGCCTCCGCGAACCTCAACCTGTTCCTGTACGACCCCAGCGGGTCCCTGGTCGCCCAGGCCAGCTCGGCCACGGCGAAGCCGGAGACGATCACCTACGAAGCCACCGTCACCGGGACGTGGAAGCTGGGCGTGAAAGCCGTATCCGGGAAAGCGGCTTACACGCTCTCGGTGACGTACCCTGGCACTCCGCCGCCCACCTCCATCGCCACCTACCAGAAGACGTTCGGGTTCAACGGTCCGGCAGGCAACTATGCCTACGGTGGGGACTGGGATCCCTCGACGAACACGATCCTGTGGGGCGACTTCTGGAACTACAGGGTGAAGCGGTACACGATCGACGGGCAGAAGTGCACCGTGGCTCTCTGCGGCAGCCCGTTCGTGGTGACGACGGTCAAGCCGAAGGGGCAGCTCGGCGGCATCACCGCGCCCTACGACATTGAGACCGACATGTTCGATACCGATGCGAGCGGCAGGGCGTCGTTCTGGGTTGCCGATCAGGGCAGCTCGCGGATCGTCGAGTTCAGCTATACGGGCCAATGGCTGCAGACGATCGGCGTGGGGGGGGGCGGCAGCGATGCGTCGCATCCCGGCCACAGCTACGCGCAGGGCTGCGGTAACGGGCAGACCATCATCCCCACCCACATGTACGTGGACCCGAGCACAGGCAGGCTCTTCGTGGCGGATCCTCGGTGCCGGAACGTGTACGTGTACACGCACAGCGGCAGTTACCTGTTCGAGTTCGACTGGGGTCCGTGGAAGACAGCCACGGGTATCTACACACCGATCCCGCGTGGCATCGCCGAGGGCAAGGACTGGGATGGCGACGGCAAGGGCGACATCTACGTCGTCGAGCACAACACCCGAGCCGTCGCGGTATTCGACAAGTCGGGTACCTACCTGGGCAAGTTCCCACGGCAGGAGGACATGAACGATCCACGGGGTCTGGATATCGACCCCGTCACCGGGTACGTCGTCGTGGTCAGCGCCTACCGCAACAGCGTGTTCCAGTTCAACCCCGACGGCACGCTCCGGATGAAGTGGAACGAGATGGATGGGGTCGGCTCGTCCATGGGCAACGGGCACTTCGACTCGATACGGTTCCCTGCGGTCGATGGTGACGGGAACATCTACACCGGTGACACCTGGGGATTCCGGGATCCCGACCCGACGACGGGGAGCACGTGGTTCGGCTATCGCATCTACAAGTTCGATCGCAACGCGAACCCGATGTCCTGGGCGACGGGGTCGGAACCTCCGCCGGACGGAGGTTTCAGCCAGAACAACGGGGTCGCTCTGACCGGGGATTCGCTGTTCGTGGTGGACACGTTCGAGCAGCGCGTGCAGAAGCTCGATACCACGTCGGCGTGCCCGGGGCAGGGCAACTGCCCCGCGTGGCGGCTCCAGTTCGGATCCCGTGAGCCGGCCGGGCTACAGTCCAAGGGTTTCGGCTACCCTCGGGCGCTCACCTACGGCGATGGGTACGTGTGGGTCGGAGACAACAACAACGCTGTGCTCGCCTGGACGACCGACGGTCAGTTCGTACACCGTTTCGGCTCCCAAGGACCGGCGGTCGGTCAGTTCAAGGGCGGGGTACAGGGGATCCGCGTCCCCGGTGACGGGAACATCTACACCACCGACCTCGCGAACTGCCGGCTCCAGGTCTTCGACGAGGCCACAGCGCTCTCGCAGTCCACGCCCAGTCCTATCGCGTACATGGGCTCGTGCGGATCGGGGGCCAACCAGATGCTGGCTCCGCGGGGGATCGCTGTGGACGGGAACACCGTGTACGTGGCCGAGACGGGCACCTCCCGCATCTCCGTGTGGAACGTGACGGCCAGGACCTCGACGACGATGCGTCCCACGTGCGACGGTGTGGCCATCAAACAGCCGTGGGGCATCACGTGGGATCCGTCGAAGACGTGGCTTTACATCGGGGATTCGGGCAACCAGCGCGTGGTTCGCGTCACCCCGAACGGATCGACCTGCCAGGTCGTCAGCACGGGAGCCGACACTCCCGACGGGTTCAAGGCGCCCGACTACCTGGAGTTCGGATCCGATGGGCTCCTGTACGTGAGCGACAATTCCCGTCACGTCTACGCGTTCACGATCGGCTCGTAGTTCGCAGCCTCGGACGGACAACCGGCCCGCGGGGTCCCGATCTGGCGCACCGAGTCGTTCCAGCGTCTTGCGCGTCTGAGATGCATCGTCGGCGTGGACCCTTGTGGTACGTTCCGTGAAGCACCCCCGTGCAAGGCTGGCGCGAACCGTGCCCGGATGAGAGCGCGATGCGTGATGCGAAGGAGTGATGGTTCGGCACCCGTGAAGAGCGAGCGTTCGCTTTTCGCCCGGCTCGCTTCCATCGCCCTGACGAGTGCCGTCCTCGGCCTCGTGAGCGCGTCCGTCGCCGACGCTGGATTCCCTCGGGCGGCGGACGAGATCAGGAACTGGGCCCCCGAGCACGCCGGGCAGGATCACACGCACACGCGGACCGAGGCCATCCGCACGGCGAAGCGGTTCGATGTCATCGTTGCGACGAAGGAGGCGTACAGGGATCACGTCGGAGCGATGAGGAAGGCGAATCCCGATCTCGTCCTCCTCGTCTACCTGAACGGCACCTTCGCGCAGAAGAACCAGGGAAGCGCTTACCCCGCGCAGTGGTACTCGCGCGATGCGAACGGGGACAAGATCCGATCCAAGGGGTACGGCAACTACCTGATGGATCCGTCGAAGTGGGGGTGGATAAGGTCCCGCGCCCAGACCTGCGCCAGGTTCCTCACCTCGAGCGGCTACGACGGGTGTTTCCTCGACATGCTCGGTACCACGCCGCTCGACCCCGGTTACCTCACGGGGAAGCCGATCAACGCGACCACCGATGACCCGTGGACCCCTCGTCAATGGCTCTCGGCCACCGGTGCGCTGGGCGCGTCGGTGAAGTCCGCCGTCTCTCCCGCGCTCGTCGTGGGCAACGGTCTTCGGAGCGGAAGCTACTACTTCTCGTCCGGCCAGCCCTCCAGACGGCTCCTCCGCAAGCTCGACGGCGGTTGCGCTGAGTCCTGGATGCGGACGGCCTGGCAGGGTGTCGACGCCTGGCCCACGACGAGTACGTGGAGGAGGAACGTCGACATGTTGGCGGATGCGGGCGCGCATGGGAAGACCGTCCTCGCCTTCACCAAGCTCTGGGTCGGTGCCAGCGATGAGCAACGGGAGAGGTGGCACCGGTTCGCCCTCGCCTCCTTCCTGCTGGGAGACGACGGGCACTCCTACTTCTTCTTCTCTGGGGCGCGGACCGCGGATCCGACGAGGGCGAGCGCGCTGTGGCGCGTGAGACTGGGCGCCGCTAGCGGGGACTACTTCGAGAAGGGCGGCGTCTTCCGTCGGAAATTCGCGAACGGCAAGGTGGTGGTCAATCCATCGACCGGCACCTACCGGGTCCGGCTTGGCGGCGCGTACATCGATGAGTCGGGGGACCGGCGACACTGGGTACGCCTCGGCCCACATGACGCCGCGGTGTTGGTCAAGGCCTGACTCGACTCCTCCTCGAGATGCATAGACAGCGGGTCGGAGACTAGGTCGTTCGGCCGTCCCACGTTCGTCCAGGCCTCGTAGCAAAACCGGTCGATTGCCGGATGCTCCACACGTGCCACTGCCGCCGATACCCCCACTGAGTGTTCTGCGAGCCGGGGATCGCCCGAGACACACGTCTCAGCGGGTTCGCGAAAGGAGCGGGCTGTGGACAGGGCACCTCGACGGATGGGTCTCATGCTTCTGGTTCTGGCGTTCGTTGCTGGGACCGTCTCGGCACCGGTCCGAGCGGCAGCCACCCCTACGTACGGATTCAACGGCGTGGTCGGTAAGCCGTACGAGAGGTTCGCCAGACACGCCGTTGCGTTGTCGGTGCCGGCGACGCTCTCAGCCGTTCTCGAGTGGTCGGAGGTCGCAGCCGATCTCGATCTTCAGCTGAAAGACCCGACCGGCGCGACGGTGGCAAGCGCCCGGACCTCCGACAGACCTGAGACCCTGACATTCGATGCGCTCGCGACCGGCACGTGGACGGTGGTCGTGCGGGCGCGTTCGGGAACGTCCGCGTACTCTCTCACCGTGGCGCTCGTTCCGCTGGATCAGTCGCCCGCGATCGGGGGAGTCGCCACCGAGCCGAGCGCTGGGCCCACCGTGGAGCCGACCGTGCAGCCCACCGCGGAGCCGACCGTGGAGCCGACCGTGCAGCCCACCGTGCAGCCCACCGCGGAGCCCACTATGCCGGTCGCGAACACCCCACCAGCGGTGTCGGCTGGGATCCTGCGCCCGTGGGCACCGGAGAACGAGGCGGCCACGCACAGCACCACGGCCGACGACGCACTGGCTGACGCCTCGGAGTTCGATCTGATCGTGGCGCTCAGGAGCACCTACCGCTCGTACGTCGGCGCCATGATGCAGGCCGACCCCGGTCTTCGGCTGCTCGCCTACATGAACGGGTCCTTCGCGCAGAAGGGCGAGGCGACCGCGTACCCCGAGAGCTGGTACGCACGGGACGCCCAGGGAGCGAAGATCCAGTCGACGGGGTGGGGCAACTACCTCATGGATGTCTCGAACCCCGCTTGGATCGCGAACCGGGCGGATACCTGCGCATCGTTCATCGCCTACAGCGGCTACCAGGGCTGCATGCTGGATATGCTCGGTGTGGCTCCGCTGCTCCCAGGCTATCTGACGAGTCTCCCGATCGATCCAGCCACTGGCAAGGTCTGGGCGCAGTCCGAATGGCTCGCCGCTACGGCGGCCCTCGCGACCCAGGTCAGGGCAGCGGTCTCCCCCCACGTGGTCTTCGGCAATGGCCTCGGGAACGGCAGGCGGTACTTCGGCAGTCCCGCGTCCGCGCAACTGCTCTCGGGCCTAGATGGCGGGATCGCAGAGGCGTGGATCCGTTCGGCCGGACAGGGAATCGGGACGTTTCCGACCGAGGCCTACTGGAAACAGGATGTGGACATGCTCGCCGACGCGGCAGCGAGGGGCAAGGCGGTCCTCACGTTGACCAAGGTGTGGGTTGAAGGGACGACGGCGCAGAAGGATGCGTGGCACGAGTTCGCCCTCGCCTCCTTCCTCCTCGGGAGCAACGGTAGCTCCTACTTCTCGTTCAGCTACGACAGGGGCGACGATCCGACGGCCGGCCATCCCTGGGACGACGTCGACCTCGGTGACCCGATCGGCCCATACGCGAAGGCCGACGGCGTGTACCAGCGGGCCTTCACCGCCGGCAAGGTACTGGTGAACCCAACGCGCAACACGTACGTAGTCGCGTTGGATCGTCCGTACCGGACGCTGGAGGGAACTGTGGTGACGTCGGTGACCATAGGGCCTGACACCGGTGTCGTGCTGGTCGCCGCATGAGGTCGAACGATGGTCGAGCGCCGGCCGTGCTCGACGGCGACGTCGTCGCGTCGATCGACCCGCAGCCGCGCACGGAGCGGTCCCTAGGGCGGCAGCGGCTCACGCGGTCCCGACGCATCGTCCCGAGGTACGGTCCTCTCGAGAGCGGCCGCGTCCAGTCGGCGCTGTAGCTCCTCGCAACGGCCACCGATATCCGGGTTCAATCCCAGCGGGGCTCGGCTTCGCGGTGAGCGCCGCTCGACGTGCTCGACGAGCCGTTCCGAGTAGGGGAACTCGAGGAACCGACATAGGGAGCGCATGGTCCGTTCGGGCTCGGCGACGAAGGCGTCGTACGACACGAGCATGACGTCGTCGCGATCATGGAGCCCATGCTCGAAGTACATCGAGTTGCGGACCAGCCAGAACAGCGCGGCCCCGTCCTCGGGTGTGAGATCCGAGTAGTCGCGACTCCGGATGAGCTCGAGCGACGCGTCCGAAAGACCCTGTGCCTGCCACCGGTCGATCCCCCGGCCGGCGGCGATGTCCGACATGACGTTCAGGTTGTTGGCACCGAAAGCCGCGACGGCTGAGCGAGCGCGCCCTTCGACCGCGCGGTAGATCCAGATCGCACGTCCCCGACTCGGCGTCCCGAGGTCGCCGAGGAGCTCCGGCACGCGGTGCGAGTCGCACAGTGGCTTGAACAGGACGTACGCGTGTCGGCTGCGCTCGACGAGCGCTCGGATGACGGGGTCCGGTCTGAGCTGGAAGCGGTTGAATGCCTCGCGGTCGTCCTCATTGTGGACCTCGAACTCGGGCAGCGATCTGAAGCCGCGTATCAGCATGTTCGTCCCCGAGCGTTGCACGCCGACGACGAAGATCGGGATAGCCCGTGGCGCAACGGTATGTGTCCGCCGCCAGCGCCATCTCGCAAGGGCCGTTCTGACTCGGGAGGCGGGATCGACCTTGTCCTCTCCGACGATCAGGCCCAACTCTCGTGCCCATCGGACACGGCGCTGTGCACGCGCAACGAGCGATCGGAGTCGCCACGACGGAGCGGGGCGGGCTGGCTCGGTCACGGGGATCCTCGCGTGCGATCTGGGGGACCGCACTATAACAGCGTCTCCGGACCCGTCCGATCGGGTTCCACGGTCGCTGCTTCGCTGTGCCGCGAACCGCGTCCGCGACCGGCCCACGCCTGTATGCTTGCCGCCGCTCCCGCATCCGAGGAGCACCTGTCGACGATGATCCACGGGCCCGAGGCCCTGCTGTGATCGCCCTGAAAAGGATGCGGCAGTGCTCAGCCTCGGCATGTTGAGCGTGGACGGGATGACTGCTCGGGGGACCCGGCGGGCACCCGTACGGAGGGAGGCAGTTCGGTTTGATACGTCGACGGTCGGCCGCGCGAGCCGCGGTCGGAGGCTCGCGGGGTGCGATGGGCAGCAGGTCCGCGCCGGTGCTGCTGCTGGTGCTCGCGCTCCTTGCCACCGCGTGCGTCGGCGGTCAAGGGTCCGAGGGTGAGGATTACGCTCCGCGTGCGTCGATCGAGACATCGCCCCCCCCGACGCCGCTCGCCTCCGGTGCCTGGGCGGCGCAGAACCAGGCGGGCGCCGGTCGGGTCGACCGTGCCGACGCCGTCGCCGATGCCCGGCGCTTCGACATCATCGTGTCCCTCCCCAGCACGTACCGCCGACAGGTCGCGGCGATGAAGGCGGCGAACCCCCAGCTGGTTCTCCTGGCCCTGGTGAGTGCGACCCTCGCCGGGCATGACCTGTCCCCGAGTGCCTTGCCGCGCAACTGGTACCTGCGAGACGAGCTCGGCCATCGGGTTCGCTCCAATGGACTCTGGATCCCGCAGTACCTGATGGATCCCTCGGCTCCTGGATGGATACGGGATCGTGTGAGGACCTGCCGGCGTGCACTGCACCTGAGCGGGTACGCCGGCTGCATGGTGGATGTCCTCGGACTCGCGCCACTGGACCCGAACTACGTGAGTGGGCTGCCGGTGGATCCGGCGACGGGCGAGGTCTGGACGAACGGGAAGTGGCTCGAGACGACCTCGCACCTGGCCGCTGAGGTCAAGGCGCACGTGGCGGGTGCCGTCGTGGTGGGCAACGGGCTGATGTCGGGACCCAGGTACTTCGATCCCTCAGCTCCCACGTCGCAGATTCTGGAGGGGGTCGACGGCGGTGTGGCCGAGGCATGGCTCAGGGGAGCATGGCAACCACTGGCCAGGTATCCGACCGAGGAGCAATGGAAACAGAGCGTCGACATGCTGGCCGACGTCGAGCACCGAGGGAAGGAGCTCCTGGTCCTGACCAAGGCTTGGGCCGCCGGCACCGCCGCCGAGAAGGACGCGTGGCACGAGTTCGCTCTCGCCTCGTTCCTGCTCGGAGAGAACGCTCGCACCTTCTTCTCCTTCTCGTCCGGCTTTAACGGTGACCCAACCGCAGCCGACCCGATGTGGGGTATCCAGCTCGGATCCCCGACGGGCGCATACACGCAGATCGACAACGCCTACATGCGCTCGTTCCAGAACGGACTCGTGTTGGTGAACCCCACCCTCGTTGCCACGACCGTGCCGCTCGATCACACCTACGTCACCATGAGAGGCACATCCGTCAAGATGGTCACGCTCGAACCGCACACGGCCGAGATCCTGACGCGCGCCTGACGCGTGCGGCCGCGGTCAGGCTCGACCGAGAACCTCGATGTAGACGCGTTCGGTCGCCTCCGCCGTCGCCCCCCAGCTGTACGTTTCGAGCACCCGGCGTCTGAGAGCCTCAGCACCGGCGCGCTCGCCTTCGGGGTCGGTGAGCACCCGAATGAGCGCGCGGAGGAGTCCTAGATCGTCTCCCGTCGCGAACAACCGACGTCCTGGCTCGTCGGATCCCACGACCTCGAGGTGCGGCGGGATGTCGCTGGCGACCACCGGTATGCCGTACGACGCCGCTTCCAGCAGCGTGAGCGGCAATCCTTCCAACGATGACGGGAGCACGAAGGCTGCTGCGTTGGAGTAGAGCTCATCCAGCGTCGGCCCGTACACGTACCCGGGGAACAGCACACGTGGATCGGTGGCCGCCAGGCTCCGCAGCGAACGGACGTACTCGTCGGTGAAGCTGGACCCGCCGGCCACGAGCAATCGCAGGTTCCCGGGTAGTCGTAGGAACGCGCGGATCAGCAGGTCCGGAGCCTTCTCGGGTACCAGTCGGCCGACGAAGAGGAAGTAGTCCCCTCCGTGTAGCCCGAAGCGCCGCGTGATCTCATCGGCCGGTCGACGGGTGGGGTTGACAACGCCGTTGGGGATGTACCAGGCCTTGCGCCCGTACCGGAGCGCGTAGTGCTCTGCGAGGCTTCGTGACACGACGATGGTAGCGTCGGGCACGCGCGCGCTGAGCCACGTCGCGGCGGTCAGCACGGATCTCGCCCATCCGCCCCACTTGGCACGGTCCGCATCCAGACCATGCACGGTGAGGACGACCTTGGTGCGGGAGAAGTACCGGGGGATGAACGCGGGGATTCCCGGCCCCACGGCGTGGTAGTGGATGACGTCGAAATGGTCGCCGGTGGCCGCGACCGTGCTGATCGCGCTGTGGACGATCGCGTCCAAGTGCTTCCGCGTCACGGTCGGGAGGTACCTCGCGCGCATGCCGCGATACTCGTGGGGTCGCTCGGTCGTGTAGTTCGTACGCGTGAAGACGGTGACCTCGTGCCCGCGCGCTGCCAGCTCCGTCCCCAGCTCCTCGACGTGGCGCTCGACGCCACCGAAGGAGGCCGGGATGCCGCGCTGGCCGATCATCGCGATCCGCACGCGCTCAGGACCCCCCTCGCCCCGCGCGAGCCGCCGCCTGTGCGTAGGCATCCATCAGGAGCGCGAGGTGACCCGCCGGCGAGAATCGCTCTTCGACCTTGCGCCGCCCGCTCCTCCCCATCGCGAAGGCGTGTTGAGGGTCCTCGAGGAACGGCCGGAGCGCTGCCGCCATCGCGCGGGGATCGTTGGGCGGGACCAGCTCGCCGTCATCGCCGGGATCGATGAGCTCTGGGATCCCGCCGTGCGCCGTACCGACGACCGGGACGGCGCAGGCAAACGACTCGAGGATCGCGATCGGCAGATTCTCGTAGGCACGCGAGGGCAAGACGGTCACGGCGGCCGCCCGGATCAGCTCTTGCACTCGCGGTGGGGGGAGGTGTCCGTGGAAGCGGATGCGGCCTCCACCCACGCGAGCCGCCAGCGCCTCGAGCCTACCCAACTCTGGGCCGTCGCCGGCCACGTCGAGGTCCGCGGCGGCGATCCCGGCAGCTTGGATCAACACGTCGACGCCCTTCTCCTCCCACAGCCGCCCCACATACGCGATCGCTCCTCCGGGGCTCCTCTTCACGTCGATCGATGCGGCGTCTACGAAGCTCGGGACCCATTGCAGCCGATGGGTGAACACGCGTGCGGCTCGCATCTTCTCGAGCATGAAGCGGCTGGGACACAGGAAGATGTGGACCGGGTCGTACGCGCCCGTGTAGGTGTGCATCGTGAGCTCCACGGCGTTCACCGCGCTGGCGCCCAGCGAACCCTCGTTGCACCGCTTCAGGATCGCGTTGTGGAAATGTCGGCCCAGGCACGCTTCGCACACCGCACCGTTCGCCATGAAGCGGTGCGTCGGGCAGGCCAGCTTGAAATCGTGGAGCGTCATGACGGTGGGCACGGCCCGCTTCCGCAGAGGGCGCAGCACCGAGGGGGAGAGGTGGTGGTACACGTTGTGCAAGTGAACGACGTCGGGCCGGAAGTCGTCCAGCACGCGTTCCATCGAGGCACGCGCCTCCACCGACCACAGCATCCGGCCGACCGCGGACACCTTCGCCTTCAGTGAGGGGGGCGGCGGGTTCAGCTCGACGAACCGCGGGAACGATGACGCGTAGCGGCTCGGCTCGTTCTCGGGATGCGCCGTGGCCAGGAACGCCACCTCGTGCCCGGCCGCGCGCTGCATCGCGGCCACGTCCAGCATGTAAGCTTCGGCGCCGCCCCTCCGGTACAGGAACTTGTCGACGTGCAGGATCCTCACGCTGCCACCGTCGGATGCTCCGAGGCCAGACGCGACGCCGCGACGGCGGTCGCTGCGATCGTCGCGAAGTACCAGAGGATGACGAGCTGCGAGATTAGGTTGCCGACGAGGCTCAGCAGCAGGAAGCCCGTCAGGGCGCCTGAGAAACCGGCCGCGAGGCCGCGCGCCAGTCCCGGGGCGGCACGTGCCAGCGCCCGTCGTGCCTCGCGAACGAGGACGATCAGCAACCAGGTGTAGGCGAGCAGCCCGATGATTCCGGTCTCGACATACACGCGGATGAGATCGTTGTGTGGCGCCTTCTCCGCCGCGGTGCTGAGCTCCACGCTCCGCAGTCCGATCCCGAGGAGCGGGTTCGTCTGCAGCGAAAGGGTCTCTTCCCAATACCGGAATCGCCAGACCAAGGAGTTGCCGGCGGCAGCGGAGGGCTTCTGCTGCTCCGAGAGGTCCGCGAGGCGTCCGCCTATCGAGGGGACCGTGATCACGAGCACGACGATCGTCACCGCGAGGATGGCCAGCAGCCGCTTCTGCTGCAATAGCCCGACCACCACCATCCCCGCGATGGCGGCGATCCAAGCGCCACGGGTGTACGTGGCTATCAGCAGTCCGCCGTAGCACGCGAGCAGGGCCAGCATCCAAGGTCTCGAACGCTTCTGCAGATATGGGTAGATCGCCGCGCCGAGCACGGCCAGCAGGACGAGGTAGGCGGCGAAGGGGTTCGGATGCACGAAGGTGCTCTGGACCCGTGCGAATCCCCCCGGATACGGGTGGGCGAGGCCCTTCAGGAGCTGGTAGGAGGCCGTTGCGATCGGGACGATCGACGACATGAAGACCGCTGCGACGATTAGGCGGATCTGTCGCCAGCTGGCGAGCAGTCGGTTCAGGACGGCGAAGATGACGACGACCGTACCGATCCGGATCGATTCGATCGCGCTGCTCAGGGGGAAGTGCGAGGAGAAGATGCTCAGGGCACCGGCCAGCACCAGGGCCGCGAACGGGACCGCGAACGGCGAGGGCTCGACGTCGTGCTCCGCACGCTGCCCGGCGAGCCACACGGCGCCGGCCATGATGAACAAGACCGAGATGGCTCCGGTCACGTCGGCGCTGGAGGACGTGACCTTAGTCGCGTCCAGGCTGGCCCTGACGAGGAGGATCACCGCCACGAAGAACTCGAACCGGGCAGCAGCGAGGGCCGCCAGGCAGAGGATCCCGGCCGCAACTATGGGGAGGACGAAAGCTGTGCGCGATCCCTCTGCGAGACCGGCGCCCGCCGCGACGGAGGCGACGACCGCGATGACCACGCCGCCCGCCGCCGATCTCGACCGCAGGGCGGAACGTTGCTGGGGCGCCCGGGTGGTCGCCGTCACGCCGGGACTCCCATCTGGCGAAACCGGCGTTTCCCTGCTCCGCCCGTGTCCCTGCCCTGGATGCGCGAGTATCGGCTCGCCCTCCGTGTGCTCCTCACCACTCATCCTGGTCTCTCGTGTTCCGCCGGCGTCGGGTGCCGCGGACGGGACCGGGCCACCGACCGTGAACAGGGCGCTGGCGATCCCGGGGAACCGTCCGAAAAACAGCATCTCACCCCACACGCGCTCCACGGGCGGTGTGCCCCTCCCTCGCGTTGACGCGAAGGAGAGAGAGCACCGGCCGGGCCGGCCGCGAAACCGGGACACGGGCGGAGGGCAGAGGACGGGCGAGGCGGGCGGACCATGGTCCAGGCCACCACGCACCAGGTGCCGGCGTGCAGGCCCCGTCTCGGCGGCGACGCCTCAGACGGCCGCGATCGGGGCGTAACCCGGGACGGTCAGCGGCCGCACCGTCCCCCGAACCCTTTGCACAGCGACTCCTCGATAGCCGGCTCGGCTCTACGCGATGCTCGAAGCCGGGCGAAGCGTGCATCGGCCCCCGATCGGAAACGGCGCGGCCCGGATGCCCGCCGGCGCGTGGACGGCGGTCCCAGCGCCGGCGGGTTGCGCCACCTGCGCCACCTAGGACGCTTTCACCTCGGCCCAGGCGGCAACCCACGCGGCCCGGTTCTCCGGCGGGTGCGCCGGGATCGCGTTCTCCATGTGCATCGGCGCCTCGAGTGAGGCGGCCTCGATGACCTCTGGCGACGCGATCTTGAGGACGTCCTGGTTCGCCACCTGGTAGCTCCAGGTCTCGGCCTCGAACAGCTCGGCCTCAGGGCTCGTGTACCAGTTCAGGAGCGCGTACGCGGCGTCGAGGTTCGCCGGGTCGATGTTGGGGCTGATCCCGTACCCGCAGGCCCAGAGGATCGCTCCCTCCTTGGGCATCGCCAGCTCGACGTTGGCGCCCTCCGCCCGGATATAGGCAGCGTTGTCGGCGTACCCGGAGGCGAGGAGGACCTCTTCGGACTTGAAAAGCGTCCTGATCTGGGCGCCTTGCGTATAGAAGGTCCGGAACTGGCCCTTGTGGGCGATCCAGTACTGCGCGACCTGCGCCAGCTGCGCCTCGGACATGTTCAGCGGGTCGGGTACCCCGGTCACGAGGGCACCGATCATCATCGCGGTGGTGGCGTTGTTCTCGACCGCCACACGACCGGCCCACTTCGGGTCGAACAGGTCGGTCCAGGAGTCCGGCGGCGGGTTCACGACGTCCACGTTGTAGAGGATCCCCCCCGCCCCCATGTCGACCGGCACGACGTAGTACTTGCCATCCGCGACGACCCCGGGGAGCTCCTTCACGGAGGGGAACAGATCGTTCCAGTACGTGAGGCGCGAGG
>Ga0315282_10002417_pt1 | contig 34496 bp, 32 predicted proteins | sample YL17G07_20_MG_FD_203693 | JGI IMG/M metagenome (GOLD analysis project Ga0315282, IMG submission 203693) | Sediment microbial communities from Yellowstone Lake, YNP, Wyoming, USA - YL17G07_20 | ecosystem: Environmental > Aquatic > Freshwater > Lake > Sediment | place: USA: Wyoming | collected...
CGAGAATTTATTCTTTAGCAATTATGAATACCTTCCTGCAAGAGCTGGCCCAGGCGAGGCCCAATCCTGGGGGCGGGGCGGCCGCGGCCTATGGCGCCAACCTGGGGCTGGCCCTGCTGGAAAAGGTGGTGCGGCTGGAGAGCCAACGTCGGCAAAAGCCGGCTGGAGAAGCGCGCCGAAGCTGGGGAGAAGCATTAACGCACCTACGGCGGCTGGCGGAGAGCCTGGAAAAACTCCAGGCAGAGGATGTTCAGGCTTATTTCAACCTTACGTCCGCCCGTACCTCCGGGGACGCCGCCCGCCTGGCGGCCGCGGTTAGGGAAGCGGTGGACTGCCCCAGCCGCATTGTCCAGCAAGCCGGCGAGGCCCTGCAACTATTAGCCTGGGTCGGGGGACACTGCAAAAAACACCTGGTCTCGGATCTATTAGTGGCCGCCGAATTTCTGGGCGCCGCGCTGCAGGGGGCCTCTCACATCGCCAGCGCCAACTTGCCCCTGGTTGCTCGAAAGGCTGAGCGCCAGATCCTGGGCCAGGAGCTCGGCCTGGCTTGCCGAAAGGGCGAAGACTTGTATCATCTGGTGAAAGCGGCGCTGGTGGCCAGGGAGAATGGCATTGATCATTGCCGCGGATAACCTGAACGTCTTAAATCCGGTGGTGGCCGCGGCTTTGCAAAACCTGGAAGCCTGGCCCCTGCAGGAACTGGCCCGGCGCTGTGAGCAGTCTGGTGCTAAAATTTTGGATATCAACCCCGGTTATCTCTCGGCCAAGCATGAAGACCGCATGGTCTTCATGGTGGAGGCGGTGCAGCAGGTGAGCCATCTGCGCCTGATGCTGGACAGCCCCAACCCCCGGGTCCTGGCCAAAGGTCTGGCGGTGTGCGAGCAGCCCCCGGTGCTTAACGCCCTGACCCTGGAGGAGGAAAAGCTCCGGGAGATTCTGCCGCTGGCCGCGGCCCACGATGCGGATCTGGTGTTGCTGCTCCTGGACGAGCGCTCCTTTCCGCCGCCCTCCTTGGAGGGCAAGGTCACGGTGGCCATGCAATTGCGGGACGCCGCCCTGGCCGCGATGGTCAAAGAGGAGCGCCTCATCTTCGATGCGGTCCTGCCCAACCTGAGCTGGCCCGACGCCTGGGTCCAGGTAGGCGAGATCGTCAGGCTGGTGCGCCTACTGGCCGATGGAGCCTTGTTCCAGAGCCAGGCCCGCACCCTAGTGGGCCTCTCCAACCTGCGGAGCGGCCTGCGCCGCACCTACCCCAGCCGGGTGGAGGAGGCCTGCCTGTATCTGCTGGCCGGGGCGGGCCTTAGCTGGGTCCTGGCCGATGTGCTGCAACCGGAGGTCATGGAGACAGTGCGGCTGATCAACCAGGTGGTTTGAGTTTCGAGTTTCGAGTTTCGAGATGAGGCTAAATTAAGCTTTGAAGTTTAAAGTTTTTGAATTTAATGATAAAATTAAAATTAAAAAATCCGAATTCTCTTTTTAACTCGAAACTCGAAACTAAGAGGTATTTTCTATCCATAAGCCCTTCGGCAATCTCACGGGATTAAAGGCCCACCAGTATCGTTTGTTGGAGCGGCTCTACCGCCGCAAGGTTCCCACCGCCAGTCTGCTTACTCCGGAGTTGGCCCGGCAGCTCGCCGAAATTTCCCAGGACCTGCACCGCCAGGTGGGGGTGCTCCTGGACCGCCAGGGCCTGGTCAACCACGTCCTGGTGGGGGACGCCAGGGGCCTGATGATCCCCCCGCTGCCCCGGGAGCGCGGCGCCAAAGGCCGCCTCAAGGGCCTCCGCCTGATCCACACCCACCTGGACTCCAGCACCCTGACTCAAGACGACCTGATGGACCTGGCCCTGCTGCGCCTGGACGCGGTGGCGGCCATCGCCCCCGGCCCCGACGGCCAACCGGGACCCATCCAGGTGGCCCATCTACTACCCCGGCCGCTGGACGGGCACAATTGGGCTGTGATCAATGCCCCGCACCCCGGCCTCCTGAATCTCGATTTCGCCGCCTTGGTGGCCTCCCTCGAAGAGGAATTGGCCCGGATGGAGATGGCCGGGGAGGGCCGGGGCCGGGAACCGGCTATTCTGATCGGCGTCAGCGGCGTGAGCCGCGCCGCGGCGGAAGACTCCATGGAGGAGCTCGCCGAACTGGCCCGCTCCGCCGGCCTGGCGGTGGCGGCCACCATCATCCAGCGCCGGCCCCGCTTCGATCCCCGCTTTCTCATGGGCAAGGGCAAGCTCTCGGAGTTGGTGGTTCAAGCCCTGCAACTGGGGGCGGACCTGCTGGTCTTCGACGCCGAGCTCTCCCCCTCCCAGGTGCGCTCCATTACCGACTTCACCGAACTGAAGGTCATTGACCGCACCCAGCTCATCCTGGACCTCTTCGCCCAGCGGGCGCGCAGCCGGGAAGGCAAGCTCCAGGTGGAGATGGCCCAGGTGAAATACCTGCTGCCCCGCCTGGTGGGCCGGGGCGACGCCCTGTCCCGCCTCATGGGCGGCATCGGCGGCCGGGGCCCGGGCGAGAGCAAACTTGAGATGGACCGCCGGCGTCTGCGGGACCGCCTGCACAAGCTAAATCAGGAACTGGCCGGGGTGCGGGACGAACGCCGGGAGCGGCGCCAGCCCCGGCGGCGCCAGCGCCTGCCCATCCTATCCATCATCGGCTACACCAACGCCGGCAAGTCCACCCTGTTCAACGCCCTGACCCACGCCAGCGTGCTTAGCGAGGACCGCCTCTTTGCCACCCTGGACCCCACCAGCCGCCGACTGCGCTTTCCCCGGGAGCGGGAGGTAATCATCACCGACACGGTGGGTTTCATCAAGAACCTGCCCAAGAACCTGCTGGAGGCCTTCAAGGCCACCCTGGAGGAGTTGGAGGAGGCCGATCTCCTGATCCACGTCGTCGATCTGAGCCATCCCCGCTTCGTGGAGCAAATGGCCGCGGTGGACGACATCCTGGCCGCACTTTCGCTGCAAGACAAGCCGGTCCTGAAGGTTTTCAACAAGGCGGACCGGGTCAACTCCAATCTCGCTGCGGTGCATTGCCGCATCCATCACGGGGTGGCCATCTCGGCCATCGAACCCGAGACGCTGCCGCGGCTCATCGCCCGCCTGGAAGCAAAGGTGGAGGAGCTGGCTGTCCGGGCGGATTGGAGCAGACCGGAGCTGGTTCTGCCGGAGGCAGTGAGCAGTGAGCCGTAAGCAGTGAGCAGTTAGGAGATCGAACTTCCGCATGGGCATGTAGGGGCACAGCTTGCTGTGCCCTTTTTATGCCTGCCAGATTTGGGGTTGGAACTGCAGCGAGGTCGAGCCCGCGGACAGGAGCAGCCAACCGCAACCACTGGGACCCAAACCAGGGGCAAGCCGCGCCGGGGTCCCCTGCAAGGCCTGGGGCCCGGGCCAGGCGGTGGCGGGCAGGGAAATTGAAAGGCAGTTTTCCGTTTTCTGTTTTCGGTTTTCTGTTAAAAAAATCTCGCTAAAATCTTGGCCTTTACTGACCACTGGCCACTGACCACTGACCACTGCATGATGCGTGTGGCCGTGGAGGCAGAAGACCCGCCGGAACCGGCTTAACCGCGCCAACACTTCCGGACCGTCCACCGTCCACTGCTGCCAGGGCCGGAAGACCGGGTCCAAGGGGGCGTGGGAGAGGATAATGAGTGGCGCCTCGGGGTCCAGGCGGGCCAGTTCCCGGGCCAGCCAACGGCGGCCGGCATCACCCACCCGGAAGGCCGGTCCTCCGGGTCCCGGACACCAGGCGGTGTGCAGGCCCACGATCTGACAGACTGTTTTCTGTTTTCTGTTTTCGGTTTTCCGTAAAAGATGGGTAAACCAGGGCTCGCCAAAGAGGCGGCGCCAGGCGGCGGCCCCGTCCGGCAGGCCATCGCCTTCACCCATGACCATTAAGAGGGGCGCGGGCAGGTCGGAGAGGATTTCCTGGCCCAGGGCCAGGGCGCGGGGATCACCGTTATGGGCCAGGTCGCCGGCGAACAGGACCAGCCGCGGCCCAGGTTCGAGGCGGCGCAACTCCGCCACCGCCCGGGCCAGGGCTTGCGCTTCGGGGCGACGCCCATCGCCGTCCGGCAGATGGGCATCGCCCAGGAAGGCGAGGCGCAGCTCAGTGCCTTGCGGGTCGGAAGCCTGCGCCCCTACGGGCCAGGAGACCCGCCCCAGCGCCCAGGCGCCGGCCAGGCCCAGGCCCAAGCGCCGCAGGAAGTCACGCCGTTTCATCAATAACCTGCTTCTTCACCACCAGAGTGCCGGCCATGATGTCATGCAGGGCCTGCTTCTTCCCGGTCCAGCCGGTCATCAGAAAGCCGATACCAAGGAGCAAGGCTGAAACGAACTTGCCGAAATATCTGCCCGTGGCCCGGCTGAAAGAGATGGGTTCTCCCTTAAGGTCAGTAACTATGAGTCCCAGCGCCATCTTTCCCAGGGTGGCCTGGTAGCCGGATGATTCCATGCCGGCCCAATAAAGCCAGTGGATGAGGGTACCGCCCATAAACTTCAAGGGCAAAACCGCGCCAAGTTGCTTACCTCCAAATATTCCCGGCCGGAATCCGAAATTTGTACCCAAAATTGCTCCCAGTACAGCCTCGGCGCCCACCAGCACAACGGCAATAAAAATCTCGTCAATGATCAAGGCGGCGAATCTTCTCCAGAACCCGGCATATGGCCCGGTGGAGATGAGACGATTTTGGGCTTCCGGATTCAAGGGATGCCCGCAGTATTGGCAAAAATTCGTCTGCTCCAGGGCTTCCTGGCCGCAGGTTGGACAGAACATCTTTTCCCCCTAAATATTGAGCTAAACCATCATGGCTTGAAAAACAGCCGCCCCCGATAATGAAATTTCTTGTAGGGGCGGCTCGCGAGCCGCCCCTACAGTGCCTTTCACGGTAAGATCAATGGCGGTCTAAAGCACTCCCTTGGTCGACGGCGCCCCCTGGGCCCGGGGCTCCGGCTGGGTAGCCGCGTCCAGAGCCCGGCCGGCGGCCTTGAAGATGGCCTCCAGGATGTGGTGGGTGTTTTCCCCATAGGGTACGGTGATATGCAGGGTCATGCCGCCGTGGACCGTCACGGCGCGCCAGAACTCCTTCACCAGTTGCGGGTCCAGCCCGGGGCCGCCCGGGGGCAGATGCGCCTCCAAGTGGAGAAAGGGGCGGTTGCTCAGGTCCACCGTGACCTGGGCCAGGGCTTCATCCATGGGCACCAGGGCCGAACCAAAGCGCCGCACCTGGGGGCGGGCCTGCAGGGCCTCCCGGAAGGCATGGCCCAAACAGATGCCGATATCCTCCACGGTGTGGTGCTGATCAACTTCCAGGTCGCCCGAGGCGCTGATCTTCAGGTCGAAGTAGCCGTGCGCCGCGAAGAGGTGCAGCATGTGGTCCAGAAAGGGAATGCCGGTGGCGAGGTCCACCTGGCCGCGACCATCCAACTCCAGTTCCAGATCCACCTCGGTTTCCCGGGTCTGGCGGTGGACTTTACCCATGGGTGCCATGGCAGTATTCTCCTTAGGGGTTTGAAAAAACTCAAGACCGGTGGAAAAGTCCAATATTGAAAGGGCGGGGGCTTTAAATGGGTAGCCCAGGCATCCGGCCGCGCCCCCACAGGAGCCCCCGGCGCCCCGCCAAGGTCCATAATAAAACTTTTCCCCTCTAACGGCAAATGGTAATATAATTCTAGTCTTTACAATCTAATAAGGAAGCAGCCCCCCGGTTCACGCCGCAGTGGGAAGGGACTGTAGCTCATCGCCTGGAGCCGAAGCAATCCAAGGTTAACTAGCCGATAAGCAGAAAATTATCCCTGGATCGGGCCGAAATTATAACTTGAGGTATGGAAATGTTTCATCAGCAGCATCACCGCCGGTTTTTTACCGTCAGAGGTTTGACCTTTTTGGGGTTGGGAGTCTTGATAGCCGCTCTGTCGCTGCCCGCGGTCTCTTTTGGGGCTGCCTCCACCCCGGGAATCGTTCTCCCGGAAACCCGGCATGATTTCGGAGAAGTCTTCGAAGACCGGCAACTGAGCCACACCTTTGTGATCAAAAACCGCGGCGACGCGCCTGTGGAAATCCTCAAGGTGGACCCGGATTGCGCCTGCACCGTGCCCCGCTACGACCGGACCATCCCGCCCCATGGCCAGGGTGAGATCACCCTGACCCTCAAACCCTATTCGGTGATGCGGCAGTTCCGCAAGGAAACCAGGATCTTTACCAATGACCGGGAGCACGCCGAATTCAGCCTGGTGCTCACCGGGACGGCCAAGCCGTTCATCGAAATCCAGCCCAGCCATATCGTCAGGCTCCGGGGCGCTCCGGGGGATAATCTGCAGGGTTGGGTACGGTTCACCTCCCATCTCCCGGGGCCGTTTAAGATCACTGATTACCGCACCAATATCCCGGACAAAATCGAGGTGAACCTGAAGGCGGTGGAGACTGACCGGGTCTACGTCCTGGAAGTGAAGAACAAGAGCCAGAATTCGGGGCCTTATGCCGGCCTCATCGAGCTGACCACCACCTCGAAGGAGCGTCCCCGGCTCATCGTGCGGGTGTTCGGGGAAATCTACTTGCCTTCTTCGACCGGCCAATAAAGCAGGAGTTCGTTCAGCAGGTGAGAGGCAAAGGTTCGGACCGCCTGGTTTAAAAGCAGTTCCTTTTCCTTGGGGGCCGGAGGTCCAGGGTTAACCGGGGAGGTCAGGCTGATCCGGTCCTGGAAGGCGAAGAGGGTCTCAGCACCCCGGCTGACCCGCCCTTCCACCGTGAGCTCGGCGGTGATTTTGCCGAAGATGAACCTGAGGGAGGCGCCCCGGATGGCCAGGCGCGACACTGTGCCGCTGAGCACCGTGTCACCGTCGGGGTCTAGCTTGAGGCCGTTGGCCTGAAAGGCCCGGGAGAGTTCGGCCTGCAATTGCGCCTGAAACGCCTCCGGATCCACTCCCTGGGCGGCCGGGACGGTGAAGGGCTCCAGGGCGTAATCGGTCCGGTTCGCCGTGAAATCGGGGGCCCGGTACGAGGCGGTCACATAGCGGCCGGGTTGCCAGGCAACGCCGCCCATTGGGGTCGGCGCCATCCGGGGCGCACAGCCCCAGATCAACATCATAGTCAGGGCCGCCATCAGGCCCAAGGAGGTGCATCGCTTAATCCACATGGCCAATTGATTACCACAATCGGGTTATCTCTGCCAAAAAGATTTAACCGGTCACTTGCAAATAAGGAGGTTTTATGGGGACCGCGGGCAAGATCACTTTATCGGTAATTAAGGCTGATGTGGGTGGCTGGGTGGGTCACAGCACCTGCCATCCGGACATGCTGGCGCTGGCCCGAGAGATCGTCCAAAAGACGGTGTCCCGGGGACTTCTGCTAGACGGTCAGGTACTCAATGTGGGTGATGACGTCGAGCTCATCATGACCCACGAGCGGGGCGAAGAGGATGCGGAAATCCACAAATTCGCCTGGGACACCTTCATGGAGCTCACCGCCCTGGCCAAAAAGATGAAGCTCTATGGGGCCGGCCAGGATATGCTGGGCGACGCCTTTTCCGGCAACGTCAAGGGCATGGGGCCCGGGGTGGCGGAACTGGTCTTCGCCGAACGCAAAAGCGAACCCGTCCTCATCTTCATGGCGGATAAGACCTCTCCCGGGGCTTGGAACCTGCCGCTCTTCCGTATCTTTGCCGACCCTTTCACCACCGTGGGTCTGGTCATCGACCCCAACATGCACCGGGGCTTCCGCTTCCGGGTGATCGACGCCATCGAACGTAAGGAATGGATTCTGTCATGTCCGGAAGACATGTACGATCTGCTGGTGTTGATCGGCACCCCGAGTCGCTACCTCATCGAAAATATTTACCGCAAAAAAGACAACGAGGTAGCGGCGGCGGCCTCCTCCCAGAAGCTGGGGCTCATTGCCGGGCGCTACGTGGGCAAGGACGACCCGGTGATGATCATCCGCTGCCAGTCGGGGTTCCCGGCGGTGGGCGAGGCTCTGGAGCCCTTTGCCTTCCCCCACCTGGTGGAGGGCTGGATGCGGGGCTCGCACCACGGGCCCCTGATGCCGGTGGCCTTCAAGGACGCCATCCCCAGCCGCTTCGACGGACCCCCTCGGGTCATCTGCGCCGGCTACCAGCTCACCGACGGCAAGCTCCTGGGGCCTCTGGACATGTTCGCCGACGTGGCCTTTGACGAGGCCCGCAAGGAGGCCAACCGGGTGGCCAACTACATGCGGCGGCACGGCCCCTTCGAGCCGCACCGCCTGGGCCTCCACGAAATGGAATACACCACCCTGCCCCAGGTGATGGCCTTCATCTTCGAGAAATCGGCCATCCCGCGTAGGAGCGACCTGGAAGAGCAGCTCAAGCAGCGCTATCCGCACCTGAGGGAACTGCGGGTGATCGACCCGGGCATCAAGGACCTGGATGCCATCCAGAAGACTGTGGCACGGGAAGCGGCCTACTATCTGGAGGAAATCGCCGTCTCGGGGGCCAAGATCGGCCTGTCCGGCGGCAAGACCCTCTATTACATGATCACCTATCTGGAGCCCGAGCGCCTCACCGGGCTGCACCTCTACCCTCTGACCCTGACGGGCATTCTTACCATGCCGGGCCTCACCGCCAACGCCCTGGTGGGTATGATGAGCACCAAGTACCCCGACGCCACCGCTTTTAACCTGCCCACCCTCCCGGGAAGCTCCCGTGACGACTATGAAAAGCAGATGGCCGCCAATCCGGAGCTCCTCAAAACCTACCGGGGGATCTGGGACGTGGACATCATGGTCCTGGGGGTGGGCTACCTCACCGGACCCCTGCCGGGGTTCCAGGCCCTGGCCCAGCAGGAGCTGGCCATCTCCGCCGCGGAGCTGAAGGCCAAGGGCATGGTGGGAGAGATCAACCATATTCCCATTGACGCCCGGGGCGAACCTATGCTGAATGATGATCCGGACCTAAACAAGCTCACCCGGCGGGTCATCGGGGTGGGGGCCGCCGAATTACGGGAGCGGGCCGCCCGGGCCGACCGCTACGTGGTGGCGGTGGCCGGCGGCGTGGAGAAGCAAGAGGCCATCCGGGCCTGCCTCAAAGGCAAGTACTTCAACGTCCTCATCACCGACGCCTACGTGGCCGAGGCGCTGGTGCAGGAATGAAAATATGCCGGGCGGGCCTTCGGGGCCGCCCAATTTGGGGCGGCCGTCCCTGGCCGCCCCACCTTTTATGGTCGAATTTTTTTATGTAACGACTTTAGTGGTTGATAATATCAGAACTTCTTCGGTAATGCGGTTATTGGCAAGATATCAACTACTTGCTTAGTTCAGGAAGCCTTATATTTTTCAGTCTTTCCTCTGGCGCACCATTATCAGGCCGTCCCGGCCTGGGGTCCTTAAGCTCCATAGCGGGTAGGTATCTGGGTCCTAAAGGGGATGTAGTATGCAAATTTTTTTGCAAAAATTATTATATTTAGCGGTAATTTGTTGACAAATTCATGGAAAATTTTGCTATCATCCATCCCACGAAATAATTTGGCTGAAAAAGTGGATAATTATCAGGTTAACCACAGGGAAAGGGCTCCACAAAAGCTTTGGGAAGAGGAAATTTATTCAACATTAAAGAAAGGAAAAAAATTATGAAGTCCAAAAGCATTACTTTTACATCAGTCCTATTATTTATGGTGGTAGCTTTCCTCATTATGCCGGGTGTGGGCGGGGCAGCCATGTGGATCGGATTGGAAGGCGGGGCCAACATTGTTGCCAATGGCGATGTGAAAGGCGAGGTTTATTATTTTTCTCCACTTCCCGGCTTGCGCCCAAATTTCCGCATTAAAGATGTTAAAACGGAAGCGTCGGCCTTAGGAGGAGTGACCATTGGCTATGATTTTGTAAAAGGGGGTTTTTTAGGGTACGACTGGCCGAAGTGGATGAAGTACTTCTCCGTGGCCATAGATGTTACCTATAATGATTTTTCTCAAAGGTCCCAAAGCGTGCGAGCTACGGCGCCAAGTGGTCCGCCTGCCGGCCCGATTATGCAATTTCCTCTCCAGATTTCCGAAGCGAATGGTTATATGGTGGGGCTATCAATGTTATTTATAGCCAAATACGGCTTCTTTTCTGATCCAGAATTCCCCTTCGGGCGCTTAATACCATATGCGGGAGTGGGGCCGGCGGGATTTTTCTCCGTAGTAAAGACCCCTATTGCATTTTGCTATTCTTCATCATCCGATTCTAATGAGTTCGGTATTGTCACTGAAGGTGGAGTCCGTTATATGGTGTGGCCCCAGGTATCCATAGATGCAGCATTTCGCTATCGCTATGTCGTACCTTCCTATGACGTTCAATATAGCTCGAATTTCGGCAACTTTCGGGAAATAGGCCGGATAACCGCCCAACAGTTTAGTGCTATTTTCCGAGTAAATTATCATTTTTGAGTTACCTGTAGCTGACCTAAATGGGCCCGCACAATAAGGATTGAGTTCGCCTTATAATTTCGAGTTAAATCATACAGGATCAGTGGATTAATGGGGGAGAATTTGTGGAGCAGGAGCTGGCCCAGAAGGCCAGCATTATCTTGAGAGCAAACCCGGCTAATCGTCGATCAGCTCTCATAGCGAAGTACTGCCATATAGCTGCGATATCAGCAACCTGCAAAAACTTCTGATATTAGTACCAACCTTTGCCGCCTCGCCTGAGCCGAATTTCTCTGAAGGCTTCTTGATAAATTCCTGCCGCCAACCACCAGCTTTTTATGGTATGATGGTTTTGATTCGTTCGCCCGCAAAGGATACACTTTGGTTAAGACTCCGGGAGCCGGCATCCATCTGGGGGGGATGATAACGCTCCGTAAAATATTAACCTTGACCGCCATCCTTTTGGCGCTGCTCTTTTTTGGCAGCCTGGGTTTTGTCTGGCTGGAAGGCTGGAACTTTTTCGATGCCCTGTATATGACGGTGACCACTCTATCCACCGTTGGTTATGGGGAAATTCACCCGTTATCCAAAGTCGGCAAGCTCTATAACATGGCCCTGATCTTAGCCGGCATGGGGGTCTTGGCTTACATCATCACCTCTCTGGCCCGGGTGGTGGTGGAAGGGGAGATCAAGGAAGCACTGGGGAAGCGCAAATTGACCAAGCATATCAGGACGCTCCGAGATCATTATATTATTTGCGGCTTCGGCCGCATCGGCGAGATCATTTCCCGGCAACTGCAGGAGCGGGGTGTCCCCCTAGTGATTGTTGACAATAAACCCGAGAACCTTGGCCGCCTGGAGGAGTCCGGCTATTACTTTGTCGACGGCGACGCCACTCGGGAAGAAGTCTTGCAGGAGGCCGGTATCGAGCGGGCCCGGGGCCTGGTGGCAGTGGTTTCCACGGATGCCGACAATGTCTACATCGTCTTGACGGCCAGGAGCCTCAGGCCCGATCTTTATATCGTGGCCCGGGCCGAGGAGATGGGGGCCGAGAAGAAGCTGCTGCGGGCCGGGGCCGACCGGGTGGAGTCTCCCTATGAGATGGGGGGCCGGAAAATGGCCCACGCCATCCTGCGTCCCACCGTAACCACTTTCATGGAGTTGGCCCTCACCGAAGGGGTGGATTGGAGCATGGAGGAGGTCAGGGTAGGGGAGGGCTCTCCCCTGGCCGGAGTGGCCCTTAAGGACTCCGGCCTCCGTCAGAAGCTGGACCTCATTCTGGTCGCCATCAAACGGGCCGACGGCGAGATGCTGTTCAACCCCACATTAGAGACCACCATCCAGGCGGGTGACACCCTGATCGCCCTGGGACTGCGCAAAAACCTGGAGGCCCTGGAAGGATGCTGCGGGGAGTCCTCCGAGAAGTAGGGTGCGTCTCACGCACCATTCTTGGTGCGTGAGACGCACCCTACCAAAACCCACAGGCGGGACGCCTGTGCTACCGACTGCGGAGGTGGAGGACTGCCATGACGCAAGTTAGCATCGGACGCGGGGTAAAGATTACGTACTATGGCCATTCGGCCTTTAAATTGTCCGGGGCCGGAGTCAACGTGCTCATCGACCCCTGGCTCTCCAATCCCCTGCTTCAGACTCCCATAGAACAGGTGGGGAAGGTTGACCTCATCCTGGTGACCCACGGCCATGGCGACCACGTGGGCGAGACGGTGCCGCTGGCCGGCAAGACCGGGGCCACGGTGGTGGCCATCCACGAATTATCGCAGATTCTCGCTGAACAGGGGGTCTCCCAGGTAGTGGGCATGAACAAGGGCGGCACCGTGACTTTGGCCGGCCTCAAGCTGACGATGACCCAGGCGGTCCATTCCTCCACCATGGCCGTCAGCGGCAAAATGGTTCCCGCCGGGGAAGCCGGCGGCTTTGTGGTGCAGTTTCCCAACGGCTTCACGGTTTACCATGCCGGCGATACCGCGGTCTTCAAGGACATGGAGCTTATTAAGGAGCTTTACCAGCCGGAACTGGCCCTGCTGCCCATCGGCAGCCACTACGTCATGAACCCGCGGGAGGCGGCCCTGGCCTGCCGGCTGATCAGGCCCAAATGGGTGATTCCCATGCACTATAAAACCTTCCCGGTGCTCACCGGCACCCCGGAGGAGTTGATTGAGCTTCTGAAAGATGAGCCGGGCATCAAGGTGATCGCTTTGCAGCCGGGAGAGACGGTGGAGTAATTCGTAGGGTGCGTCCTACGCACCACAAAAAAATAAGAGCAAACATTCCAATCATGGTGCGCCGGGCGCACCCTACACCAAAATGCGGCGAAAAAAAGTCTGGCGGACATATCCGGAACAGCCGGAGCAGGTTAAGGAGCTGAGCGCCCGCCATGGGCTGCCGCCCCTGGTGGCGCGCCTGCTGCTGAATCGTGGCCTGAGCGGCCCGGAGGAGATCCAGGCCTTTCTGGACCCCACCCTGGAGCGGCTGTATCCGCCCTTCGGGCTGGCGGACCTGGAGGTGGCCGCCACCCGTCTGGGCCAGGCGGTGCGCCGGGGCGAGCCGGTGGCCGTTTACGGCGACTACGACGCCGACGGTATCACCGCCACCTGTCTGCTGACGCAGTTCTTCAGCGAACTGGGGCTGGAGTGCTGCAACTACATCCCGGATCGTCTCAAAGAAGGCTACGGCTTAAAGGTGGGGGGCCTGCAGGAGTTGGCGGCCAAGGCCCGCTTGCTGGTGACGGTGGACTGCGGCATCAGCGACGCCGCAGAGGTGGCCTGGGCCCGGGACCAGGGGCTGGAGGTCATCGTCACCGACCACCACGAGATCCCTCCGGAACTACCCCCGGCCCTGGCGGTGGTCAATCCGAAGCGGGGCGGTCCGGATTATCCCTTCGGTGAACTGGCCGGGGTCGGGGTGGCCCTACTCCTGGCCCTGGGGGTGCGGGCCGAACTCCGGTCCGAGGGCTGGTTCAGCCGGCATCAGGAGCCCAACCTTAAGTCCTATCTGGATCTGGTGGCCCTGGGCACGGCCGCCGACGTGGTGCCCATCCTGGGGGAGAACCGCATCCTGGTGAGCCAGGGGCTCAAGGTTTTGGAGGAGAGTCGCCGTCCCGGCCTGGTAGCCCTGAAGGAAGTGACGCGGCTGGAGGGCAAACCCATCTCTTTCCGGGACGTGGTCTTCCGGTTGGCGCCCCGGCTCAACGCCGCCGGGCGTCTGGGCCAGGCCCGCTGCGCCCTGGAATTGCTCCGGTGCGACGACCTGGCCCAGGCCCGGAGCCAGGCCAACTATTTGCACAACCTGAACCGGCAGCGCCAGGTGCTGGAGGAGAACATGCTCCGGGAAGCCGCGGCCCTGGTGCGCCGTGACCAGCTGCAGCAGCGGCCGGTGCTGGTGCTGGCCAAGGAAGGCTGGCATCCCGGCGTCCTGGGCATCGTGGCGGCCCGGCTGGCCGAGGAATACCACCGGCCGGTGGCCATGGTGAGTCTGCAGAACGGCCGGGGACGCGGGTCGGCCCGCTCGGTGGAAGGGTTTCATCTGTTTAAGGGACTGCAAGCCTGCCGGGAAGTCCTCGGCAGGTATGGCGGACATGCCGCGGCCGCGGGTTTTGATCTGGCCGCGGAGAATCTTGCCGCCCTGCAAGCCAAGCTGGAACAGGCCTTTCAGGAGCAACTGGGCCCTGAGCCGCCGCGCCCCGCCCTGAAGGTGGACGCCATGGTGAACCTGGCGGAGTTGAACCGGGAATTTTTCCAGCACCTGGAGCGGCTGCGTCCCTTCGGGCCGGGCAACCCGGCGCCGGTGTTCGTCTGCCCGGGCGTGACCTGCCTCGCCTCCCGGGTGGTGGCCGAGCGGCATCTGAAGGTGCAGTTAAATCACCAAAATTGCGTCATGGAGGCCATCGCCTTCGACCAGGCCAGCCACCACCCTCTGGCCGGTGACCTGGAAGTGGCCTTTAGCGTCCGCCTCTCCCCATACCAGGGCCGCATGATTCCGGATCTGCTGCTGCTGGATTGGGGCCGGCCTTAGAGGCGGTTTTCTGTTTTCTGTTTTCGGTAAAAGAACCAAAAGGCCGTTCGATAAACTCAAAACTCGAAACTCATCTCCCCTTCTTCATCTCCTCCAGCAGGCGCCGGGCTTCCTGGCGGTCTTCCTTCAGGGCCTGGGGGTGGAGGCCATTTTGACCGTCCTGTAAGACCTTTCCCAACTCTGCCTTGGCCTGGGCCTTTTGCCCCTGAGCCAACAAGGTTTCGGCCAGGTAGAGGTGGTTGGTGCTGTGGTTGGGGGCCAGTCGAACCGCGGTCTCCAGATGCTGCAGGGATTTCTTCTTGTCCCCCACGGAAATGGGCCAGGACGGGGCCTCGAAATAGATGCGCCCTAGGACCCGGTGGGCGCCGGCCTGGTCATAGGTTTCATCCAGGGCCAGAACCCGCTTAAGTTCTTCCATGATTTTGGGGAGCAGTTTAAAGCCCTGGATTTGGCTGCCCACGTCGGCCAGGCCGCTAAGATTCAAGGCCTTCCAATAGTGGCCGGCAACCCCGTCGGGCTGCTCCTTGATGAGCCTTTCGGCGTAGGCCAGACCTTTTTCATAATAGCCGGCTCGCTGGTTTTTGGGGGCCAGGTCCCCCAAAATAAAGCAGGTTCGAGATAGTTGGGTCAATAACGGCGGAGACCCGGAGAGCAATTCTTCATACAGCGCCAGGGCCTGCTGTGCCTTCTGGTAGTCTAAAGCGGGACTGGCCAACAAGGCGTCGGCCTGGGCCATCTTCTCAGGTCCGGCGGCCTGGGCGTAAGGGGCCGCCAGCAGCAGCAGCAGGGCAATTATGGCCGAAGCTTTGAGTAAGTATTTCATAGGTTTTCTCGAGGTCCGCAAGGGTGGATGGATTTGGCAACCTAATAAATATAAATCTTAAGGCCTGGATTACAAGGCAGAAAACTGTTAATGGTTGATCTCCCTTCACCTCTCCATTGGCTAACTTGACCGTCCCCGATAAGTCCTTGCCCGGCTCGCTTTTCTGTGATAGAGGATGGTAATAACCGCAAGGCCACCAAGGAGGACATATGGCTGGGGTCAATAAGGCTATCCTGATCGGTAATCTGGGAGGTGACCCGGAGTTACGCTATACTGCCGACGGTACCGCGGTGTGCAAGTTCTCCCTGGCCACCAGCCGGAGATATACCGGTAAAGATGGACAGAAGCAGGAAAAGACGGAGTGGCACCGCATCGTGGTTTGGCGCAAACTGGCGGAGATCTGCGGCCAGTACCTCTCCAAGGGCAAACAGGTGATGATCGAGGGCCGGATTGAATACGGCTCCTACGAAAAGGACGGGGTGAAGCACTATACCACCGACATCGTCGCCGAAAACATGCAGATGCTGGGAGGCCCGGGCGCAGGCAACCGGGTGCAAGAGCCGGAGCCGGGTTTCGCTCCGCCGGAAGGCGGCGTCCCGGAAGACGATATCCCATTCTAAGATTAATTCCGGCCATCAGTGGGCGCGTCTCCGGAGCGGCGTAGCTCCTGAACTTTAATGATCTTCAAGATTAGGCATTGACGCGTAATTTGAGAAACCGGCGGGTCCTTAGAGAACAGATTATCGAGATGCTCCGGGCCGCCAATTTTCCGGCTTTGCTGGATTTGGCCGATCAGCAGCGGGGGGTGGGCGAGATACTGTTGCAATTTCTCTACGACCCCCATGATCTGCTGCACTGGCGGGCCCTGGAAGGCCTGGGCCATCTGGCCGGGGCCCAGCCGGAACAGGTGGGCAAGCTCATCAGTCGCCTGCTGTGGCTGCTGAACGAAGATTCCGGCAGTTTTGGCTGGGGCGCGGCCGCCGCCCTGGGGGAGATCGGCCGGCACCGGTTCGCGGTGGTGAAAGAGATCATCCCCATGTTCTGCGGCTTGCTGGAGGAGGAATTCTCCCGGGCCCCCATGCTCTGGGGCATCGGGCGCCTGGCGGAGGTTAAGCCGGACCAGCTCAATGAGGTTTTGCCCAGGATCGTGCCTTTTCTCACAAGCACTGATCCGCAGGTGCGGGCCCTGACGGCCTGGGCCCTGGGAAAGGCAGGCTATGGCGCGGCCGCCGGCGATCTCCAGGCCCTGTTAAGTGATGAGCGCCCGGTGGCGATCTATGACCGGGGGGAGGTGCGCCACCTCACGGTGGCGCAGGTGGCTCGGGAAGCCCTGGCCTCTCTGGAAGGGCGAGGAACTTGCTAAAATTCTCTGGGCGGCGTGCATCAGATTAAATTCGAATTGAGAGGAATATCCCTATGTCTCTGGTTTTACTGATCGTGGGCTTTGCCATCGGCGCTTACTACGGCTACAAGAACCCTCAACAGGTGGAAAAGGCGAAGGATTTCACCAAAAAGACCTTCAATGACTTGAAGGACAAGTTCGGGAAGAAAGAAGCTTCCTGATCGACGTTAACGACTTTTAAAAGACCAGGCCGATTACCGTCCCCTGGCGGCCGGTGACCCCATCCCGGCGATAAGAGAAAAACTCATCATTGCGGCACCTGGTGCAGAGGCCGGCCAGGTCGAGACGCTCCGGTTTCAGCCCAGCGGCCAGCAACTGGTCCCGGCTGAGGCGCCAGAGGTCGAAGTAGTTGGGCCGCACCTGGTAGGGCCAGAACTCCGGGGGAAATTCGCGGCGGAAGTTGAGGAATTCGGCGCAACAGGGACCCAGGCTGGGACTGACCACGGCGTATAGGTCTGGCGGCCGGCAGCCGAATCTCACCCTGAGCCGCGTCACCGCCTCTGCCAAAACATTTTGCACCTGGCCGCGCCAGCCGCAATGAACAATGGCCACCACCCGGCGGCCCGGGTCGTAAAGGGCCACCGCTTGGCAGTCCGCCTGCTTGATGAGCAGCCCCACCCCGGGCCGGTCGGTGAGCAGGATATCTGCAGCCTCCATCTCCCCGACAGGATCTTCAGGATTTTCAGCAACCACGGCCTCCCGGCGCCCGTGCACCTGGCTGGCGCTGGCCAGGAAATCGAGCCCCAGCGCCTCCTGCACCAGACGGCGATTCTCCGCCACCGCCTCCGGGCGGTCCCCCACCGTAAGGCTAAGATTCAGGCTGCGATACGGTTCAGAGCTCACCCCCCCCTGGCGGGTGAAAAAGCCGTGCCGCAATTCCTTAAAAGCAGCCAGCAAGGGGCTTTGGTAAATCCTGAGGCCGCCGGCCTCCTGTCGAAAGAATCCGGTCATGGAAGCTTCTTCGATTAAAAATTCATGGGTGCAGGCTGAAAGCTGATAGCTGAATCCATTAAAAATCTACCCCGACTTTGGGCAAAAGGCTATAATCTTTTGGTCCGGGACGTGGGCTGTGGTTGATTATCTCAATTGTTCAAGGGTGTTGGCTATGAGTAACAAGACCTTTTTAATAGTTCAGCATATGGACTGGGAAGGACCCGGGCAGCACCTGGTGACGGCCCTGGCTGAGGCCGGGGTGGCTTACCGGGTGTTGGAGGCTTGTCACGAACCCCTGCCTGCGATCACCGAATTCGCCGGACTCATCGTCCTGGGGGGCTCTCCCAATGTGGATGAAGAAGACCGGTTCCCCTACCTGGCGCCGCTGAAGGCAGCCATCCGGCAGGTAATCGCCGGTGGCGGAGCCTACCTGGGATTCTGCCTGGGGCACCAACTCCTGGGCCACGTGCTGGGCTGCCGGGTCGGTCCCTTGCCCAGAAAATCGGTGGGGTTCATTACCGGAGAAATGACCCCGGAGGGGCTGGCACATCCCGCCTTTCAGGGTTTGCCGGCCCGCCCCGACCTCTTTAAGTGGCACGGCCAGGGGGTGCTGCCGCCCTTGCCCCCCGGGATCAATATCCTGGCCCGGTCCGCCGCGGCGCCGGTGGAGGCCCTGGGGCCGGCGGGCAATCCCAAGGTGTTGGGGCTGCAGTTCGACAACCACGCCGGTCCCGCCGATGTGGAGAAGTGGCTGAAATTTGACGCAGCCTGGGCCCTGGGCGAGTCCGGGGCCGATGCCGCGGCCATCGTGGCCACGGCCAAGACCCGGGAAGCTGAGATGGGCCGGGAATTCCGCGGCTTCATGAACAATTTTCTAAATTTGGCGCTGGCCTGATAACAAGAATATTTATAGTTCATGGATTTAAAGGGGCGGCTCCTGGGGCCGCCCCTTTTGTTGTGGCTCTTTCACTCAGGCCATTCACGGTAACTCAGTCATTACCCGGTTAAAAAGATACCAATTCCTTAAAGCAGATCCGGCAGAATGGCACCGAACTTGAAGTTAACGGGTAGAAAATATACTCGCATGAGGACCGCATGAAACGCAACAAATGCACCGAAAAGGTTGCTACTCGAGGATTAACCTGGTTGACGGAACGTATTTTGGCCAAAATGGGCCCTGAGGGGAGCGAAATACGCCGGCGCTTGCGTCATTTTTTTAAAGAACGTCAGGCCCAGAGGTGAGAGGTTTCACGTTGAAGGCCTGAAGGAGGGGGAGAAACGCCCCGAAACCGGGATGCCGGCTCCGGACCAAGCTTGGGTTTAGGGAAACGTAAGTTTAGACTTTCGGATGAGCAGTCTGGGGGTTGGGGGTTTTATACCAAGGTGCGCTCATTGAGGTAAGAAAAGCCTTGCCCGTAGGGGCGCACCTGCGTGTGCGCCCTAATTTAAGGGCGGACACATAGGTCCGCCCCTACAGGAGATAAGTTACTCTATGAGCGCACTTTGGTATTGACCGGCGCGGTGAAACCCTGCGGATCGGAAGGGTCCGCCGGGAGAGCGAAGAGGTCTGAGTCGCGGGGCAGCCCGGTGCGGGTTATGGCCGCGGCGTCGCGCCGGGATTGAGCTCTTGTACCATAATGAGTCCGGTAAAACAGCAGATTAAACCGTGCTTGTCGCCCTTTTTATTGACGGAGACTTCGGAGGTGATTATATTTGTTGTGAATTTAAAAAACTTCCCATAAGGACACCTCATGTCTTGGCTGCACCTGATACTGCTTCTGGGGCTGTTATCGGCCGGCTGTACTGAACATGTGCTCTATCAGAGATTCGAAAAGGACATGTGGTCCAATTACATGCATCTCAACGAAGTGCATGTGGGCATGAGCAAGACGGAAGTGGCGGGAATTATGGGTCAGCCCGGCATCCGGGAGGACGGCGATTACCGCGGCGGCCATTATTCTTTTTACTTCTACCTGACCCACAGCATGGACTTCCCCGATTCCAACACCGTGCGCGGCGGCTATACCCCCCTGGTTTTTAAGGACAACAGACTGGTGGGCATCGGCAAACTGGATTACCGACGGGCCGTGGACCGCCCGGATGTGGGAAGTTTACCCAGCCCATCGCCTGGAAATCGCTGACGGTCTGGTAGAGCCACGCGAGTAATGGTCAAGCCGGCAGGGTAGGGGCGGTCGCCAACCGCCCTTTCTCATTTATTAGGACAAAATTATTAGAAGTCATTTCAAAACCGGTTTCCAGGTCATCTTGAATAAGCATAGGGGAATTTAAGTTGGCAAAGAATCACCCCCCTTGTCTAAAGGGGGGTAGGTGGGGATTAGTAACCGCTTGATAATCCCCCTAAATCCCCCTTTAGAAAAGGGGGATTTAAAACCGCGTTCCCAACCTTTACCTGGTTGAGAACCTAGTTACCGCCTCAGAGAGGTTTTGAAATAGGTTCTAGGAAAAGGACCGCTGTCCGGCCAGCTGGCCGCAGGCCGCGCCGATCTCCTGTCCCCGGCTTTCCCGAATGAAAACCGTATAATTGGCGGCCCGCAGAATCTCCTGGAATTCCAGGATGCGCTCCAGCGGCGGCGGGGCGAAGCTCAGCTCGGGGTGGGAATTAAAGGGAATGAGATTGATCTTGGCGCGGAAGCCCTTAAGGAGTTGGGCCAGCTGTCGGGCCTGGGCCGGGGCGTCATTGAGGTCTTTGAGCAGGACGTAGGCCATGGTGATGCGCCGGTGCTGGGGCAGCGGAAACTGGCGGCAGGCGGCCAGAAGTTCGGCCAGGGGATAGCGCCGGTTTACCGGCATGATGCGGCTGCGAATGGCGTCATCCGGGGCGTTGAGGGACACGGTAAGATTGGCCCGGGCCTCCAGGCCCAGGCGGGGGATCATGGGGGCCAGCCCCACGGTGGATACGGTCAGACGCCGGGATGAGAAGTTGAGCCCCCAGGGCGCGCTGATGATGGTGAGGGCCTTGATCAGTTGAGCAAAATTGGCCAGGGGCTCCCCCATGCCCATGAAGACCAGGTTGGTGAGGGGCAGTTCCCCGGCCAGGGCCCGGCGCACCGCCATAACCTGGCCGACGATTTCTCCCGCGGTCAGGTGGCGCACCAGACCCCGCCTGGCGGTCAGGCAGAAGCGGCACCCCTGGGCGCAGCCCACCTGGGTGGACAGACACAGGGTGGAGTGGCCTTCTTCCGGAATGAGGACCGACTCCACCAGGTTGCCGTCGGGCAGGGCGAAAAGGAATTTCCGGCAGCCGTCGGCAGCCACCTGCTCCTGCTCCACCCGGAGTTGCCCCATGACGGCCTTAAGGACCAACTCCTCCCGGAAGGACCGGGCGACGTCGGTCATCTCTTGAAAATCGCTAACTCCCTTGTAGAGCCATTTGAGCACCTGCCGGCCGCGAAAGGCGGGCTGGCCCCAGGCGGCCATGAGCTGCTCAATGTCGCTGCGGGTAAATTCCTTCAGGTCGATGCGGTGGGTCATTTAAAGTCAGTAGTCAGTAGTCGGGGGTTAACGGTTCCGGTTTAAAGCTGATAGCTCAGTGCTAATTGATGAATTGGGGCATTTGAGGAGATAGATTCTTAGATTAGTTACAATTATCAGTCACTTGGGTTTCTTTTGATCTTCAATATTGACTAATATCTCGCTTAGGCAATCCATACTCCGTTTTAGCCCATCATCTGTAGGTTTAGCTCGGTGATTTTCTGGCAACTGGCAACTGACAACTGGCCACTGCCTTTATTGTCCTTTGGCGCGCTCCAGGGCCTCTTGCCGGGATTTGCAGGCGATGCACATGGTGGTTACCGGCCGGGCGATGAGCCGTTTTTCGCTGATCTCGCCGCCGCAGAGCTCGCAGTTGCCATAGGTGCCGTCATCAATGCGCTCCATAGCCTCCCGGATCTTGGTGATGAGTCTGCGCTCCCGGTCCCGGATTCTCAGGGTGAAATTGCGGTCGGTTTCCAGGGTGGCCCGATCCGCGGGGTCGGGAAAAGGCGCCACCGTACTGGTCATGTCGGTCCTGGTTTTGTCGGCTTCACCCAGGATATCCTCAAGTCGTTCCTTTAAGAGGTTGCGGAAAAATTCCAGACGTTCGGTATCCATTAATTAAACTCCGGCTTAACCAAATTGGTTCAAGGTTTCTCGGGAAGCCTCGGGCCGGCAATAATCGCCGCTGGCTCCGCCGCTTTTTTCCAGCAATAACAGATCCTTGATTACCAGGCCGCGATCCACCGCTTTGCACATATCGTAAATGGTGAGGGCGGCGACCGCCGCGGCCGTGAGGGCTTCCATCTCCACCCCGGTACGGGCATAGGTCCTGACTCGGGCTTGGATAAGCACCGCACATTGCTCCGGCTCCGGAGTAAAATCGATCTCCACTCCGCTGAGGGGCAGGGTATGGCACAAGGGGATGAGTTGAGCCGTATTTTTGGCGGCCATGATGCCGGCCAGCCGGGCCGCCGCCCAGACGTCGCCTTTGGGAAGGCGGCCGGCCATGAGCAGGGGAAAGACCTTGGGGCCCACCAAGACCCGGCAAGCCGCGCTGGCGTATCGCCGCGTCTCGGCCTTATCGCCCACCTCCACCATGCGCAGTTGCCCGGTTTCGTCCAGGTGGGTGAAATTACTCATGGCTTACCCCGGCCTGTGTCTGCGACCCCAGGCGATAAACCTCTTCCAACAGTTCTCTCTGAATGGGATAGAAGTCATTGGCAGTGGTAACCACGATCTCCATCACCTGATCGCCGGCCGGTAAGCCGGGGCCCGCGGCAGCTCCGGCGCCCGGAAAGCGGCAGACCCAGCCCGTCTGGGTGCCCTGCGGCAGTTGCACGGTCCGGTAGCCATCCAGAGTGGGGACCAGGAGGCACCCCCCCCGGGCCGCCTCGGCAGAGGAAACCTTCACCCGGCAGTGGATGTCGTTGCCGATGCGAGTGAAGAAATCGTCCGAGGCCACGTGGATGACCACCTCGAGATTGCCCGGCGGGCCGTTTCTAAAGCCCTCGCCGCCCGCGCCGTCCAGACGCAGGCGGGTGCCGTCAACAATGCCCGGGGGGATGCGCAACCGGTATTCCCGTTTCCCTATGGTGGAACCCTGCCCATGGCAATGGTCACAGGCCTGGGCAATGATCTGGCCCCGTCCCCGACAGCGGTGGCATACCAGCCCGAAGCGCAGCAGCCCCGGTCCCCCGTAGCGGCGGCCCCGGCCCTGACATTGAGGGCAAGTGGCGTAGCCGGCTTTCGGGGCCAGCCCGGTTCCCCGGCAGGGCTGGCAGTTAAAGGTGCGCTCCACCCGGATTACTGTTTGGGTGCCGCGCAAGGCCGCGGCGAACGAGATCTGTAAATCATAACGAAAGTCGGCTCCGGTGGATTGCCACCAAGGGCTCCGCCCGCCGGAGATGCCGAAGAAATCCTCATAGAACTCAGCGGTCCCGCTAAATTTGGGCCGGTGCAGGTTCTGGGAGGCAGCCCGGGCCCGGGAGAGGCATTGTTGAATGGTTTCGTAAGCTTCCGCCAACTGCCGGAATTGGGCCACGGCCTCGGGATCGTCGGGGTGGTGGTCGGGATGGTACTGGCGGGCCAGGGCCCGGTAACGCCGGCGCACCTCCTCCATGGTAGTGTTGGGTGAAACTCCCAGAATGATGTAGCAATCCCTTACGGTCATGGTCAATCTTCGACTTCGGCCTCGGCGCCGGTGATCAGGCCTTCCACCATGGCGGCTTTATCCGGGTCGCCGGCCAGCTCATAGGCCCGCCGGGCAAAGCGGAGTTTCCCCAAGTCCAGGGCCTGCTCCGCCAATTGCCGCCAGGTCTTCGGGTCCTGACCAACGCCAAGGCGGCCCAGCAAGTAGGCGTCTCCCGTTTCCAGACAATGGTTTTTGACCTTTTCCAGGCCTTGGGCGTCGCCGGCCTTTTGAAAAAATCCCAGGGCGTCTTCCCACCAGCCCTGGGCCAGGAAATTTTCCCCGTACTCCCGGCAAAGCTCGGGCTTAAGCTCCGGTTCATTGAGAAGCCGCCGTTTTTTCAGGCAACCGGGCAGCCCCTTGGGCAATGTCTGCGTCGGATGGACTAACATATAAGTGATTCACTCTCTGACTTAGCTTATATTTATAAAATATCTCATCTAGCTTGTAAACTGTAATGTTCCGGGGTGCAAAGCAGAACCCGGGATACCGGGAAATAGTTGACTTTCCGCCGGTCATTGGGTAAGGTATTTTTGCATTTAAGGCTTTACCCAGTCATTCCCGGCGCTTTCAGATACTTTCAATGAGGCGGTGGTTATCTGAAGTAGCGGCAGGGCAGGGGCCCCTGAAACTGGCGGGGTCCGGTCAACGATGAACCCAAGGACAGACCTGCATCTTCCCTAAAGCTAATGATTAAGCGGATACTGGAGCGGTTTCGCCAGGACCGGGGCCTGCACAAGGCCTCGATCAGAATCGATTTTTATCCGCAGGACCAGGTGACTCCCTTCATCTTCTGGCACCGCAGCCAGGACTCTGAAAAAGATACCATTCCCCTGGTGATTTTCAGTTATGCCCGCATTTTGTACGAATTATCGGAGTTGAACGAGGTCCGGGTGGCCCGGGAATTGATCGGCTTTCTCGACCAGGTGTACAAGCGGGTGCTGACCAACGACGGCCCGCTCCGCCGGCCCCGCCTGCCGTTGGGGCAACTGCGCCTCATTACCGATTCGGGTCTGCCGGCGGTGCGCACCTACCAGTTAGAGTTCTATGAACTCCCGGGCGCTGGCTTCCGCCTGGAATATCAGGGCAGCCTGGGCAAAGAGGGCTTTTACCTGCCCGGCGCCTTCCTGGCCCTGCTGCAATCCTGTCTGGACCACCTGGGGGATGAGCCCCTCGGGCAACTATTCCGGGGCTTGAGCCGCCTGCACGATTATTACCGCTATCGCCGCGATTTCTGGGATGGGGGGGCGCTGATCTCAGGACCGGCTTTCGCCCTGGGGACCGAAGAGATCCGGCCCGACCAAGAAGTCCCCGATGCTTAACTCACCGGCAACATCGGCCGTTCCGGTCCAACTCAAAAAGACCAATAGGCCCCGGCCCGCCGCGACCCATAAATAATCCAGACTATTATTTGTCTTATTTGTCTTATTTGTCAGCGTTAGGCTGAAATCCTTTGCAGCAGGCTGGCCTTGAGGCGGTCGAACTCTTCGGGGCTGATCACCCCGTCGTCCCGCAGGCGCATGAACCCCTCCAGTTCCTCCCGGAAGCGCTCCGGCGGCAGGAAGGGGAGCAGTTCTTCCGCCTCGGCCTCCAGGGTCGGGGGCGCGGCCAGGGCCAGGGGCCGGGGCCGGCCCGGCAGGGAGGCGGGAAGACTATCCTGGCCTTGATACCTCAGGGTGAACATGCCGTTGAGGAGAGCAATCTCCACGTTTTTGCCGTTTTTGGCCGCTTGCCGCATCAAGTCGTGAAATTCACTGCCCTGGGCAGCCATCTTGGCCTTAAAACCGCCCCAAAGGCGATAGAGGCGCCAGCCGATCCAGGCGCAAATGGCGACAAAGCCCGCAAAGAGCCAGACGGTGAGACCCAGGAAGCTGGTCAGCCAGACTAAGAGAATGATAAGAACGAAGGGAATGGCAATGAGGAAGATCAGGAGGCTATAGAAGTTGGCCAGATTCCCCAAAGAAGAGACCGAGGGATCGGTTGAATCCGCCTTAAAGCGCGAAAAAAATTTGCCCATCTTTAAAACCAGTTTTGAGTTTCGCGTTTTTAGTTTTTAGTTTTGCGTGATGTTGCAGGACCGGCGATTTTACTCGTTGCCTATTAAGGTTACCACTTTTTTCCATAGATGCAAGCAAGAACGCCCGATACGGGGCGACCCAGCGAGTCGCCCCTACTTGAAACTCGAAACTAAAAACTAAAAACTAAAAAAGGCCCGGTAGGCTTTGAAGGTCATGTAAAGGTCCGCCTTGGAGGCCACCTCGAAGGGCGAATGCATGGACAACAGCGGGGTGCCGCAGTCGATGATTTCCAGCCCGTGGCTGGCCAGGTATTTGGCGATGGTGCCGCCGCCGCCCTCGTCCACCTTACCTAACTCACCCGCTTGCCAGATGACCCCGTTTTTCTGAAAGATGCGGCGCAGCCAGGCCACGTATTCGGCATTGGCGTCGCTGGTGGAATACTTGCCGCCGCTGCCGCCGTATTTATGCAGGCCGACCCCATAACCCAGGCGGTTGGCGTTGCGCTTTTCATGGACTTCGGGGTAATCCGGGTCAATGCCGCCGGTGACATCGGCGGAGATGGCCCGGGAGGCCATCAGCACCCGGCGGCGGCCCTGGGGGCTCTCCCCCCGGCGCTCCAGGAGGAGTTCCACGATCTCTTCCAGGATGCAGCACTTGGCGGAGGTATTGCCGTCGGAGCCGGTCTCCTCCTTGTCGTAGAACAGGGCCACGCAGGTATGCTCCGGCTCGGGGATATCCAGGATGGCCGCCAGTTCGGCATAGGCGCAGGCCCGGTCGTCCTGGCCGTAACCTCCCACCAGGCTGCGGTCCCAGCCCAGGTCCCGGGCCGGGCCGGCGGGCACCACCTCCACCTCGGCGCTGATGAAGTCCTCCTCATTGATGCCGTAGCGCTCTTCCAAAAGTTTCAGAAAATGAAGTTTGAAGCGCTCCTTGGTTTCGGTATCGCCCAGGGGCAGTGAGCCGGCCAGGACATTGAGCTTTTCGCCCTCGAAGGCGTCGGTCACTTTCTTGTCCATCTGGACCTTGCGGGCCAGGTGGGGCAAGAGGTCCAGGACGGTGAAGACCGGGTCGGCCGGGTCCTCGCCGATCTTGAGCTCCACCGTGGCGCCGTCGGCCTTGAGGACCACTCCGTGGAGGGCCAGGGGCCGGGCCAGCCACTGATATTTTTTGATGCCCCCGTAGTAGTGGGTCTTTAAAAAGGCCAGGTCGGTGTCTTCGTAAAGGGGGTAGGGCTTTAAATCCAGGCGGGGGGAATCGATGTGCGAAGCCACCAGGCGCAGTCCGGCACTCAGGGGTTGGCGTCCCTGGACCACCAGGGCCGCACTCTTGCCCTTGTAATTATAGAATCCCTTGGGTCCCGGGACCTTGCCGGTGAGATCCACAAAACCCAGGGCCTGGGCCTGCCGGACGATTTCGTGCACCGCCTCGCGCTCGGTCTTGGCCCGGTCCAGAAAGGTCTTGTAATGGTCGCCGTAAGCAAAGATAGCGCCCCTTTCGACCTGGTCCACATTATCCCAAACCAGTTTCTGGGTTATCGCCAATCGGTCCCGAAGTTGCTTGAGTTCGTCTTTTTCCTGGACTTCCATTGGTCTAACCCCCCTGATGCCAATTAAGTTCTCTAATTTGAATAATAGTCAGGTAGCATGGGCGTCCCGCCTAGGGTAGCCGCAGGCTTTAGCCTGCGCTTTTAAGGGCACAGCACACTGTGCCCCTACAAAGGCAAGCCAAGCGATATTTAGAAAAATCCAGGCGCGACGTGGCAATTTCATAACACGAAATCAGGTTCGAGACAATGGGGCCGGACCAATCTAGACCTCCAGGGAGTATCAGCTTGACTTGAGAGGGCAAAGTTAATAAATTTAATAATGAAATCCCGCGAGAGTGGCGGAATTTGGCAGACGCACCGGATTTAGGGTCCGGCGGTTTACCGTGGGGGTTCGAGTCCCCCCTCTCGCACCACCCCGGCGGGGGAGTTTTTTGTAAGTTTTTTGTAAGTGGGCCGGGGGCCCCCTCCTGCAAAGATCAAATTAATGGAAGATTGTGAGCTAATACTATGACCCAAAACGCAGTAAAGGTAGAAGTTGAGAATTTGAGCGAAGTTAAGCGGAAATTAATGGTCGAAGTGCCCTCGCATGAGGTCACCGAAGAAGTGGATCGAGCCTACCGGCAGTTGGGCAAGAGCGCCAAAGTCAAAGGCTTTCGCCCCGGCAAGGTGCCCCGTTCGGTCCTGGAGATGTATTACCGTAAACAGATCGAGGAAGAGGTGTCCGACGCCCTGGTGCGCCGCTCCCTAAGCGAAGCCTTGAAGGAGAAGGAGCTGGAGCCGGTGCACCTGAGCTGGCCAGAACCGCCTCCGGCGGCGGTGGCGGGCGAGGATTACCGTTACAGCGTGGAGTTGGAGGTCACTCCGAAATTTGACGTCGGGGATTACCTGGGTCTGGAGCTGGCCGCGCCTGAGGTGGAAGTGGCCGACGCCGAGGTGGAGGCCCGGCTGGAAGAGGTTCGTCAGCAAAATGCCCTGCTCAAGCCCCCGGCTTCGATGCGGCCGGCTAAAGAAGGCGACTTCATCGTCCATGATTACCAGGCCTATTTCGCCGGCCAGCCGGCGGAGGCCGGCAAGGCCGAGGGCACCTACGTCGAGATTGGCAGCGGCAAGTTCAACGCCGACTTCGAGAATAACCTTATAGGTCTGACGGAAGGGGCGGAGAGCCGTTTTGCGGTGGACCTGCCCGACGACTTCGCCAACCCCCTGCTGGCCGGCAAGTCGGTGGAGTTTCAGGTGAAGATTCATGAGGTTAAGGAGAAGGTCGTCCCGGACCTGGATGACACCTTTGCCAAGGGCCTGGGCGGCAATTTTCAGACCTTGTCTGACTTGCGTGCGGCGGTGCGAGAGGATATTATTAAAGGTAAAGAGCGGGAGCGGCAGGCCGTTTTGGAAAACCAGGTGCAGGACCAGTTGCTGGCCCGGCACCCCTTTGAGGTGCCGCCTTCCCTCATCCAACAAGAACAGGAGAATATCTTCCGGGAGCAGTGGGAGCGCCTGAGCCAGTACGGGGTGAAACCGGAGCAGATGGACCACGCCAAGATGCTGGAGGCCATCAAGCCCATGGCGGAGCGCCGGGCCCGGGTCAAAATCCTGCTGGATCGCATCGCCGACCAGGAGGGCATGACGGTGGATGACGCCGAAGCGGACGCCACCCTGGCCCGCATCGCCGTGCACAGCGGCCGGGACGTTACCGAAGTCCGCAAATTCTACCAGGAACGCGACCTCATGGGCACGCTGAAACAGCAAGTGCGTGATGACAAGACTATGAAGATGTTGCTGGATAAGGCCAAGGTCAGCACCGCCCCCCAGGCCGCCCCGGAGGCAAATGAATAAGATGCAACTGATTCCCATGGTAGTGGAGCAGAGCAGCCGGGGGGAGCGGGCCTACGATATCTATTCCCGGCTCCTCAAGGACCGGATCGTCTTTTTGGGTACGGCCATCAGCGACGATGTCGCCAATGTGGTCATTGCCCAGCTGCTTTTTCTGGAAGCGGAAGACCCGGACAAAGAAATCAACTTTTACATCAATTCTCCCGGAGGGTTGGTGACCGCGGGGATGGCCATCTACGACACCATGCAGTACATCAAATCCCCGGTGGCCACCCTGTGCATGGGGCAGGCGGCCTCCATGGGCGCCCTGCTCTTAACCGCCGGCGCCCCGGGCAAAAGGTTTGCCCTGCCGCATGCCCGCATCCTGATTCACCAGCCCTTGGGCGGCTTTCAGGGACAGGCCACCGACGTGGACATCCAGGCCCGGGAGATCCTGCGGCTGCGGGAAGAGCTGAATGAAATCATGGCCCAGCACACCGGCCAGCCCATTGACCGGATCAACCGGGACACGGAGCGCGATTTTTACATGTCCGGCGCACAGGCCAAGGAATACGGACTCATTGACGCGGTCATCAGCCACCGGGAAGCCGGCAAGCTTTCTCCGGTGCGGGAGCGTGACTAGTTCCCCAGTGGCGCTCATGAAATCAGCGCCTAAGACCGATCAGAAGAGCAAAGAGGCGGCGAACGGCAAAACGAAAAAAGGTGGCTGGAATGAGCTCACGACTGGTTCCTGCTTAATCTCTGAACAGATACCATCATCTGTGATATGATGGATATAGACAGGAAAGGATTCTGTAAGTAAAGACAGCAACCAAATCCGAAACGGAGACACACCGCTGACGGGTTTGGGGAGGTTTAACCCCATGAGCAAACGTGGCATCGACAAGAATGCCGATTTATTGTGTTCTTTTTGCGGCAAAAGCCAGGGCGAGGTGAAGAAACTCATCGCCGGCCCCGGAGTTTACATCTGTGATGAGTGCATCGAACTGTGCAACGACATCATTGCCGAAGAGTACGAAAAGGACGAAGCGAGACACTCCCGGCTAGCCATTCCGGAGCCGGCCAGCATCAAAAAGCAGATCGACGAGTACGTCATCGGCCAGGAGCGGGCCAAGAAAATCCTCTCCGTGGCCGTGTATAACCATTATAAGCGCATCAACGCCGGCACCGACCTGGACGGAGTGGAACTCCAGAAGAGCAACATCCTGCTCATCGGCCCCACCGGTTCCGGCAAGACCCTGCTGGCCCAAACCCTGGCCCGCATCCTGAACGTGCCCTTTACCATCGCCGACGCCACTACCCTGACCGAAGCCGGCTACGTGGGCGAGGACGTGGAAAATATCATCCTCAATCTGTTGCAGATGGCGGATTATGATGTGGAGAAGGCCTCCCGGGGCATCGTCTACATCGACGAAGCGGACAAGATCGCCCGCAAGACCGACTCCCCCTCCATCACCCGGGACGTCTCCGGGGAAGGGGTGCAGCAAGCCCTGTTGAAGATCATCGAAGGCACCATGGCCTCGGTGCCGCCCAAGGGCGGGCGCAAGCACCCGCAGCAGGAATTCATCAAGGTGGACACCACCAACATCCTGTTCATTTGCGGCGGCGCCTTCAACGGCCTGGAAGACCTCATCGGCGCCCGTATCGGCCGGAAATCCATGGGTTTTGGGGCCGACATCCAGAGCCGGTCCCAGCGGCCCCTCGGGGAAATCCTGGTGCAGGTCCAACCCCAGGATCTGCTGAAGTTCGGACTCATCCCCGAGTTCGTCGGCCGTTTGCCGGTGTTGGCCACTCTGGACGAACTGAATGAAGACGCCCTGGTGCGCATCCTGAAGGAACCCCGGAACGCCCTGGTGAAGCAATACCAGAAGCTCCTGGAATTGGACCACGTCAATCTGAAATTCACCGACGAAGCCCTGGTGGCGGTGGCCAAAGACGCCATGAAGCGCAAGTCCGGGGCCCGGGGCCTGCGGGCCATCCTGGAAAAGGCCATGCTGGACCTGATGTACGAGCTGCCTTCCCTGAAGGATGTGCAGGAGTGTCTCATTACCGAGGATTTTATCACCAAACATGCCGCCCCGATCCTGACCTACCGGTCGGAGGGGGAGGTGACCTGGGATAAACCCGGGGTGGCGGTGCAATAATGATCTTTAGACTCCCCAAGTCTCGTGGTCCGGGTGATATGGACCGGCACAGCCTCGTGACCGTGCCCATGTTGCCCCTGCGGGACATCGTCATCTTTCCCCATATGGTGGTGCCGCTGTTCATCGGCCGGGAGCGCTCCATCCATGCCCTGGAATACGCCATGGGGCAAGAGAAATATATCCTGCTGTGCACCCAAAAAGACCCGCGCAAGGATGAGCCCCGGGAAGCCGAAGTCCACAAGTTCGGCACCCTGGCCTCCATTCTCCAGTTGCTGCGCCTGCCGGACGGCACCGTCAAGGTTCTGGTGGAAGGCAAGGGCCGGGCTATTATCCGGCAGTTTCTACAGATTTCCCAATTTTTCCAGGTGGAAGCCGAGGATCTGCAGGAGTTCTGGGAAATCACCCCTGAAACTGAGGCCCTGCGCCGGGCCGCGGTGACCGGGTTCGAGACTTACGCCAAATTGAACAAGAAAGTCCCCCAGGAGGCCCAGCAGAGCGTGGTCGGCCTGGATGAGCCCGGACGCTTGGCGGACCTCATCGCCGGCCACCTCGCCATCAAGGCCGATGAAAAGCAGGCGCTCCTGGAAACCCTGGACGCCAACCGCCGCCTGGAGGCGGTCCTCACCCTGATCAACCGGGAAAACGAAATCCTCCAGATCGAAGGCCGCATCAAGAACCGGGTCAAGAAGCAGATGGAGAAGACCCAGCGGGAATACTACCTCAATGAGCAGATGCGGGCCATCCAAAAGGAGATGGGGGAAAAGGAGGACCTGAAGGGCGAAATTCAGGAATTGGAACGGCGCATTCGCCGCAAGAAGATGAGCGCCGAAGCCACCGCCAAGGTGAAGCACGAGCTCAAGAAGCTCAAGCTTATGAGCCCCATGTCCGCCGAAGCTACGGTCTCACGCAACTACATCGACTGGCTGCTGTCGCTGCCCTGGTACGAACGCAGCAAGGACAGGCACAACCTGGAGGAGGCCGAACAGATCCTCCGGGAAGACCACTACGGCCTGGATAAGCCCAAGGAGCGCATTCTGGAGCACCTGGCGGTACAGAGCCTGGTGAAAAAGATGAAAGGCCCCATACTCTGCCTGGTGGGCCCCCCGGGAGTAGGCAAGACCTCGCTGGCCAAGTCCGTCTCCCGGGCTCTGGGACGCACCTTCGTACGCCTGTCCCTGGGCGGGGTGCGGGATGAAGCCGAAATCCGCGGCCACCGGCGCACTTACATCGGCGCCCTGCCGGGGAAAATCATTCAGTCCCTGAAGAAGGCCAAGACCAACAACCCGGTCTTCTGCCTGGACGAAGTGGACAAAATGAGCACCGATTTCCGGGGCGATCCCTCCTCGGCCCTGCTGGAGGTGCTGGACCCGGAGCAGAACTTCGCCTTCAACGACCATTATCTGGACGTGGACTACGATCTGTCCGAAGTGATGTTCATCACCACGGCCAACACTCTGTACTCCATCCCGCCGCCCTTACAAGACCGCATGGAGATCATCCGCCTTCCCGGCTACACCGAAGTGGAGAAGCTGCTGATCGCCCAACAGTTCCTGATTCCTAAGCAGAGCGCCGCCAACGGCCTAAATCCGGAGAACATCCACTTTTCGGAAAACGCCATCCTGTCGATTACCCGCCAGTACACCCGGGAGGCTGGGGTGCGCAACCTGGAGCGGGAAATCGCCTCCATCTGCCGGAAGGTGGCCCGGGAAGTGGCCAGCAAGGGCAGAGACCACCAGGTGAAGATCAACAGTCAGGCCGTGGCCAAGTATCTGGGGGTGCCCAAGTACCGCTTTGGCCGCACCGAAGAGTCCGATGAAATCGGCCTCACCACCGGTCTGGCCTGGACCGAGTTTGGCGGCGAACTCCTCCAGACCGAAGTAGTGGTCCTGCCCGGGCGGGGCAAACTCATTATCACCGGCAAGCTGGGGGAGGTCATGCAGGAATCGGCCCAGGCCGCCTTGAGCTATGTGCGCTCCAAGGCCGCCTACCTGGGTCTGCCGGCGGAATTTTACCGCAATATCGATATCCACATTCACGTGCCGGAAGGGGCGATTCCCAAGGATGGTCCCTCCGCCGGGATCACCATTGCCACCAGCATCACTTCGGCCCTTCTGAAGATCCCGGTGCGCCGGGATGTGGCCATGACCGGAGAGATCACCCTGCGGGGCCGGATCCTGCCCATCGGCGGCCTGAAAGAGAAAATCATCGCGGCCCACCGCCATCAGATCAAGACGGTGCTAATCCCCCGGGACAACGAAAAGGATATCAAGGAAATTCCGGCCCGCATCTTGAAGGCCGTGGACCTGGTGCCCGTGGAGCACATGGACGAAGTCCTGAAGCAGGCCCTGGTCCTGGACGACCCGGAGAGCCTGTTCAAGACGCCGCCGCTACCGACTCCGGAGCCGGCCTTCCTGGCCACCGAAGTGCCCGGGGTGGAAGAGATTCAGGCGCATTGATAGCTGTCAGCCATCAGCTATCAGCTATCAGCCCAAAGCCTTGTTACGCAACGATAAGGCTGATAGCTGACTGCTGAAAGCTGATAGCTTTTTTGCTATTGACAGCCGGGGCGCCATAAGCGACTATTACCGGGGCGGGCGGATAGCTCAGCTGGAAGAGCATCGGCCTTACAAGCCGGGGGTCACAGGTTCGAGCCCTGTTCCGCCTACCAGTTTATCATCCCTCGGGGGCGTAGTTCAGTTGGTTAGAACGCCGGCCTGTCACGCCGGAGGTCGCGAGTTCGAGTCTCGTCGTCCCCGCCAAAGAAATCAAGGGTTAGCCGCTTGCGGCTAACCCTTCACCTTTGAATTCCAAATACCGATTAACGAGCAAATGATCATTTTCCTGGTGGCACAAGGTCTCGCCGGTGCGGCGCCGGCTAAAGCCTGCGGCTACCAAAAATATTTGCATGCGAATCGATATTAACTTTAGTTTTTCGCCGTTTGTGGCGATGAAGTACCCATTGGAAATCTGGGATAGGTAATCCTTGGTTGGGGAGTGTTGCCTTGAGCCCCGCGGTTAGCCGCCCCTTGGAGTTTCTCGTTCAACCTTTGCACCGATGTTTAGGTTGATGACTGGGATGTTTAATTTTGCGAACATTTTCTTTAAATCGGATAATCCTGGAAAATATTATATATGATATAGTATCAAATAGTTATATTAATGGCACCCGGATTGCAAGTTTAGAGGTGTTGGGTCAAAGAATCGCCGCGGGGTAAAAAATGGCCAGAAAACCGATTGATATCGCACACAGGATATTGACCCATAATTGGGTGATCTTGTCCGTTGGCATTATGTTGGCCGTACTCATAATTATCACTGAGAAATAGAAGCGATGCTTACGACCTGAATGAGGAATGAACTTCATGTCAGGTTCTTAGCCATTTGCCTATCCTGAATTCCCCGATTCGACCACCTCGCGATTATTAATGCCGCCCTAAAGAGGGCGGCCGGTCAGGAAACCTCGCCACAGTTCGAGACCCGTCGTCCCCTGGACTGAGGTCGCCCTTTTTAGCCCTCTCCTGCTTGACAGGATGACTCCCACCGCATAAAACATTTTTGTTCGCCAACTACCCTAACCTGATCAGGAGAAGCGAGTGTACTGGGACGCGTCCATTGAAACCATAAAACCCGCGAATTTACGGGGACTGCAGCTTCGACGCCTCAAAGAGACGGTCAGCCGCGCCGCGCTGAGCCCCTTTTACGGCCAG
>Ga0315282_10002418_pt1 | contig 34475 bp, 29 predicted proteins | sample YL17G07_20_MG_FD_203693 | JGI IMG/M metagenome (GOLD analysis project Ga0315282, IMG submission 203693) | Sediment microbial communities from Yellowstone Lake, YNP, Wyoming, USA - YL17G07_20 | ecosystem: Environmental > Aquatic > Freshwater > Lake > Sediment | place: USA: Wyoming | collected...
ACTCCGATTTCTATCTCTTCCTGCGGCTCAAGGAACGTAGCGCGAGCAATACCCATCCTTATCTGGTCTTTCGCCCGCTCAAGCGCTTTCTCTTTCGGTTCGCCAGCGTGGCACCAGGAGCAGTGCTCGCGGATGTTGACCATCTCAAAAAGAAATGGGTTGAGTCCCGCTTCCTGGCAGACTGCGCGGAAAAGAGGCTCGTGTGTCCGCGGAGTGCAGGAGGCAACAACCATACGAGTCAGTTTATGCTCGGAAATCGCTTTTCTTATCAGTTCCAGACCGCTTGAAGCGCAGGTGTAAAGCGAACTCTCGGCAAAGACCACACCGGGCAGACTCTTCGCGTATTCCACCAGTTGGGGCACATCCAGCACCCCTGCGATGTTATTGCCTCAGTTGCAAATCACGACGCCGATTTTCGGTTTCTCGCTCAACACTCACCTCCGACTATATCTGTTTCTCCTTCGGCTTTTCCTGTTTCTTCTCCTCTTCTTTTGGCACAAAGCCGTGTTCAATCAGGAATTTCTCGCGGTCTATCTCCATTCGCCTCTTTTTGGTCTTGTATCTGAGAACCATCCAGATTACGAGAAGCACGAAGATGAGAACACTTACTATTGTCGCCCGGAGATCAAAGAAAGCAGCAGGTTCCATCGCCTTTCTCCTCCACTTCTCACTATAAGGAACTACCCCCGCACTGAAGTGCGGGGCTTGACTATATACTCTGCCGCTTTTGCGGCTGCGCCTGACGCTTGCGCTACGCTCTCCGGTATATCAAGCGGTCCCTGACAGTAGCCGCAGGCGAAGATTCCTTCCCGCGTTGTCTGGACAGGGCAGAGCGGGTCTGTCGCGATAAAACCGTTTGAATCCAGTTCCAATCCGAGAACGTCGGCTGTCTCAGCAATTCCTTCCACAGGCACCAGACTCACCGCCAGAACAGCCAAATCAACAATAAGTTCCTTCTTTTCGCCTGTCTCGCCATCTTCATAGCGAACGATAACACTTCCGTCGGCTGCCTCGTCTATATCTGACGCGCGCGCGCGAATATATTTCACCCCATACTGATTTTCGGCGCGCAGTCTGTATTCCTGAAATCCCTTTCCCACCGCGCGAAAATCCGTGTATAGAATATAAGACTGGAGTTCTTTATCGTGCTCGTTTGCGAGAATCGCTTCCTTTGTTGAGTGCATACAGCATACGGAAGAACAGAACGCGGAGTTACGAGCGCGAACACTGCGTGAACCGACACACTGTAAGAACGCGACCTTCTTTGCCGCTTTGTGGTCAGAGAGACGGACAAGATGTCCGCCTGTCGGTCCGCCTGCGGAGAGAAGCCGCTCGCACTCAAGACCTGTTATTACATTTTTGATTTTTCCGTAGCCGTATTGGGGCAGTTTTCGCGCGTCAAACTGGGAGAATCCTGTAGCGACGATAACTGCTCCTACTTTCAGTTCCACCACCTCGTCTTTCTGCTTGAAATCAACCGCATCTGCGGGGCAGAATTTTTTACAGACACCGCATTTTCCTTTGACAAGCATTATGCAGTTCTCTTTGTCTATGCAGGGAACAGGCGGTATCGCCTGTGGATAATAAAAATATACCGCTTTTCTTTCGCTCAGTCCCATCTCATATTCGTTTGTTACTTTTTTCGGGCATTTTTCAACGCAGGTGCCGCAGCCTGTGCACTTTGCCGGGTCAATATAGCGCGCCCTCTTTATCACCTTCGCCCGGAAATCGCCGTCTTTTCCGGAAAACCCGGCAAGCGCAGAATACGTGAGCAGTTCTATGTTCGGATGTCGCCCGACATCCTGAAGTTTCGGTCCCAGTATTCACATTGCGCAGTCGTTTGTGGGGAAGGTCTTATCAAGTTGAGCCATACGTCCGCCGATTGACGGCTTTTTCTCAACCAGATAGACCCTGATTCCCATCTCGGCGAGGTCAAGCGCAGCCTGCATACCTGCGATTCCTCCGCCGACCACCAGCGCAGAACCCCTGTCAGCGCTTTCCATAATCCGCTCCAAGGAGAAACACGTTGTTGAGTCTTGGCAGGCGATAAGGCTAATAGGAACGCGCTTTCCAGTCAAGGAAATTTTTACTTGTCGAGTGGTCGCGCAGAGTGAGTATGCCCTATTCCGCGGGGGAGTGCTCTCAGAAGAGCGAGCCTATCAGGTCTTTGCGGTATCAAGGAGCGTGACGCCGAGACAGGTGAACAGAAGAGGCGCAAGCCAGGCGGCGGTCAGCGGCGAGACAGAACCTGAGCAGCCGAGTTCTTCAAGGAAGAATGTAACCACAAAGTAGGAAAGACACAGAAATATGGAGATTATGGTTCCGAGAAAGACCGCATATCTCGTCTGGCGAACCGCAAAGGGGATGCCCAGAAGCAGAAGGACAAAAGTGCTCAATGGGTAAGCAAATCTCATATGAATCTGGACACGCAGGTCAGGACTTGACGGCTGCCTCCTGTACTGAAGAATCAACTGGCGCAGTGTGAGGTAGTTGACCTCCTTCTGCGCGCCCTCTATGTCTGTCGGAAGAATATCTGTTTTCAGAAACATCTCAGGCAGAACTGTGCACGGCGAACCTGTCGCATCCCGGGGCGTCTTGAGAACACCATCCACGCCGAACTCGTATTTCCTCACGTTACGGAGAATCCAGCCGCCTTTCTTGTGCACGCCCGATTCCGCGTAAACGTGAAATTTCTTGATTCCGTTCTCGTAGAAGCCAGTCACAGTGACGTTCCTCATCTGTCTCTCGGCGGGATAGTACTGTTCAACAAAAATGAGGTTGCCGCCAGTGTCAGACAAGTGGACAGACTTTATCGGCTTGTCGCGAGTTTCTCTTATCCTGTCCCCAAGCGCTGGCAAAACTCTCTCCTGAATGACAGTGATAATCGCGCAGGCGACTATACTGGCGAAAATCAAAGGTCTGACTATACGAAACAGACCGACTCCAGCCGCTTTCAGCGCGACCAGTTCGTTTGACCCATTCAGGCGCGAAAGTGCAACCATACTCGCCATAACAAATATCACGGGCGCAATGGTGTGATAGATTCCCGGCGCCTGAGTAGAATAGTAACTGACAAAGTTCCCGAGAAACGAACTCTCTTTCCCTATGAATTTGTCCACCTTCGTGAAAGCATCGCAGACTATGTAGAGCCCCATCAGCGCGACAAAACAGAGCGCGTAGTAATAGAGAAGATTCCTGATAACGTATTTATCAATGACTTTCATCGCCTGCTCTTCACCCGCAGATTTGACCCAACTGGTCCGCAGTTAGCGCCTTTCGCGCGCGCGCGCGCCCTCACGATAACCACTTTCTTGGTGCTTTCAGTTACTTTCGCTCTCTCGTCAAGCCTGTGACCGACAAGCCAGAGAACTGATTTGCCGTCACGCACCACCGGAGTAACGGCGCGGATTCGCCTCGGCACTTTCCTGTCTATGAGGAAGTCGGAAATCTTATTTGACCCGCCTGCTCCAAGCGGACTAAACCGCTCGCCACTGCGCGGCAGAGAAACGGAAAGTGACCCACTCACAGCGCCGGCGTCCACAGCCTCCTCAAACCGGCTTTTCTCTTTCACAAACCCCTGAAGATTGAACTCGCTCGCGTCAACAGATTCGCAGTAAAACGTCAACCCGAGTTCAGGAACCGCCACTTCTTCTCCCACCGCGAGATGCCTTACCGGGACGCAGACGCTTTCTCGCGCGTCTCTGGTGATAAACACTTTTTCGTGCTCAAGAGAAGCGTCCACTCCGGAGCCGAGAGGAACTCTCCTGCCGCTCCTTCGGCGCTCGAGCAGTGCACGAAATCTGCGAAAACCGCTTCGTTTCGGAGTCGCGCAAAGGCTATTCAGCGCACCCTCAAGAAGCAGATACGTGTCCACTTCATTTAGCCCCCTGAACGCGCTCAAATCTATCTGGACAGTTCCGTCATCTTCCTGTCGCGCGAGTGAGTCAAGCAGTTCTTTCGCGCGCGCGTCAAGAACAGGCCGCATATCAAACAGGAGAGTGCCAAGTTGCGCGAGACTTTCAGAGACGGAGAATCCGCAAGCCTTCTCAATCTGCGGCAAAATCTCAAATCTGATTCTGTTGCGCAGAAGAGTTGTGTCCCTGTTTGTCGCGTCCTCAACCCAGTTCAGTTTCTCCGCAGCGAGGTAGCGCAGAACTTCGTCCCGGCTTACCCAAAGAAGCGGACGCACAAGCAAGACCTCTGATTCCGGCGAGATTCTGCGCACAGGCAAAATACCGGCGAGTCCGCGCAGACCGGAGCGCCGCAGAATCCGCATGAAAACTGTCTCTGCCTGGTCGTCGCGCGTGTGCGCGACCGCGACCTTATTTGCGCCAAATTCTTCTGCGGCTTCGTGCAAAGCGGAGTATCTGCCAACTCGCGCCTTCTCCTCAATGTTTGAAGCAGAAGCGCTTTTTGCGGTCAGGTCAAGGCGTTTCACGATAATCGGAAGACCTGTGTCTCGCGCGAAATTTACACAGAACTCTTCATCGCGGTCGCTTTCAGGACGCAGTCTGTGGTTCACGTGGCACAGACAGAGTTTGAGCACAAAGACGCCGTTCTCCGAAAGAGAGCACAGAATTCGTGTCAGGCAGAGAGAATCAGGTCCGCCGGAGAAGCCGACAAGAACTTTCTCTTCGCGCGTGAGAAGATTGTATCGCTCAATAGTTTTCAGAACATTTTCTTCTATTTTCACCGTTTCCTCCGCCGCCATTCTAACATCACAGAAGGGCAGAAGTGAAAAGTAAAAAGTCAAAAGTAAGAAGTAAAAAGGCAGAAGTGAAAAGTAAAAAGTCAAAAGTAGGAAGTCAAAAGTCAAAAGTAAGAAGCAAGAAGGGAGAAAAATGGTGCTCACTTCTTCCTTCATACTTTATACTTTATACTTCTTACTTTCCTCTTACCGTCCTGTAAATTGGCGATTTTAGTAACTCCAGCGCAAAGCAGAAGTTACGCGATTTTAGCCCCTTCCAATTTACAGGAATTATATAATATCCCCCCTGTCAGAAAGGCAGAAGTATGAAGGATGAAGTATGAAGCCCCACGCGTCCGCGTGGGGAGATAATTATCCCACCCTCGCGCGAGTTTCAAAAGACAGCCAATAGCAAGCCCCGCCGTTTATCGGCGGGGAAGAATCTTCCGCGGGGATGAACCCCACGGCTTTGGAATTAGGGCGGTAGGATTTCGCACGTACGCGAAAAACCAAATACTCCGGAGGCCCGCCGTTCACCTGCGGGGATAGTTTATCCCCTCTATTTCATCAATAGATTTCTTTTCCAACGTGGGGATAACCTCTACATCTTGAGGTCCGGCTGTGTACTACTCTTCGGCATATACCGAAAATGAAACCTCTTTATCGCCTACTGTTATGCCTGAAACCAATAGTTGAATACGTACAGGTCTCGGTATCTTCCCGTTCTTCAGAAAGGATGTGAAGTTAACGTCTATTCCTTCGCCAGGCTTCAGCACCACAGGCTCGGAGAAGGGGTTGTGACCTGTAATTTTCCCTCTCCAGAGTGTCTGTATTTCGTAGTCAGTCTCAAGCGGCTCTTTACCTCCGCCATCTGCGAGAAGTAGAAACTTGAAGTTTTCGCTCCTAATGGTGACATCACAAGTTGAAACGTTTTCCAAAGCGATTGTACATTCAATCTTCCCGTAACTCCGTGATACTGCGAGGCGGGACACATCAAAAAGAAGACCTTCTTCTATGCTAAACTCACCGGTAAGTCTAAAAGCAGGGCGAGTGAAAAGGAAAGAGGATGTCGGTGGTTCGACGGCGAAAGCGTCTTCTATTCTTGTTATCCTGAGAGTTGAGTATCTGCATCCCGCGCTTAGGAAAGGCAGCAATAAACAAACTGCGACAAAACCCGTAATTGTTCTCATGCTCAAGGTCCCCCAAATGCACTTGCCTACATCTCTCTACCAAAGACCGGTCTTCAGAGCCCGGCCAGAACCGTTGTAGTATCCCCGGGAAGTCTTAAGAAATTGTCTCTTTTCCCTATTCCTCTTTTGCATATATTGAAAATGAGACCTCTTTATCGCCCACGATTATTCCTGAAACCAACAATTGAACACATACGGGTCTTGGCATCTTCCTGTTCTTCAGAAAGGACCCGAAACCAAGCCGCGCTTCTTCACCCGGTTTCAAGAGGATAGAGTCAGAAGACGGTTCAACAAAATCCGTATCAAGGACCTCCCCCTGTACAGTCCGGTATATAAGGGATTCTGTCTCAAATGGTTCCTTGCTTCCGCCCTCTCTCAGAAATAAGAACTTGAAGTTTTCGCTCCTAATGGTGACATCAAAAGTTGAAATGTTTTTCACAGTAATAGGCCATGTAACCCTGCGGAGAGTCTCGTTATAGTAGACGGTGCTAACATCGAAAAGAAGACCTTCTTCTATGCAAAACTGATTTATAGGGAATCTCGGTGGTTTGACAGCGAAAGCGTCTTCTATTCTCCATATCCTAAGAAGCGTTATAAACGTGCAGCCCGGGCTTACGCAAAACACCAATAAACAAACTGCGATAATCCGTGTAATCTTTCTCATACTTATCGTCCCCCAACTGCTGAATTACTATATGGGCGTAACAGGTTTTCCTTGCGATAGGGAACGGTGGATAGCGTCCAGAATGCTGGTCACCTGTCTGCCATCTCTGCCTGTTACCACTACCGGCTTACCGCTGGTAACGCAGTCAACGAAGTGAGCGAGCGCTAACTGGAAAGCGCCCTGCATCTTGCCGAAAATCGTGCTTACCAAGAAAGTCTTTGGATATGTGAAAGAATCCTTTGTCGCCAGTTCAATTGACTCGCTTTTTCTGTCAAGATGAATAACGCCTTCTGTGCCAATCACCTCAACAAATGAGTCCACTATGGTCGGGAAAGTGTCGGGATATATCCAGCAGGACTCAAAGGTTGCGACCGCGCCAGTGTTGAACCGCACCTGCGCTTGAATAGCGTCGTATGTATCAATTCCCCACTTCACGAGAACCTTTTTCACGCCTGTTGCATAGACGTTGGTCGCTTCAGCGTTGAAGAACCATCTGACGAGGTCAATGTCGTGCGCGGAGAGGAAGAGGGCAGGGGAGGATTTGTTCGCCCATTTTATCATTTTCGTGGAGACGTAAATCGTATCGTTTTTACGCGTGTAGGCTAATATCGGCTCACCGATTTTACCCTCTTTTATTGACACGAAAGATTGGTAATACGCGGGGTGCCAGCGGTGGGTGAAGTTTGTCATAAGTTTCGCTTTACTTTTTCGTTCTGCGGCGAGAATCTCGTCTGCCTCTTTCACATCTGTTGTGAGGGGCTTCTCCACGAGGACGTGTTTGTTCGCTTTGAGACAATAGATTGTCGGTTTTGCGTGAAAGGCGTCGGGAGTGGCGATGCTGATTGCTTCTGCGCCGCTTTCGGCAATCATCTTTTCGTAGTCTGTGTAGAGGTGCTTCACGCTGAACTTTTTACCCATTGCTTGCAGTTGCTCCTCTGATATATCGCAGAGAGCAACGAGTTCAACATTCGGCATTTCGCTGTAGGCTCTAACGTGAAGTTCTCCCTGAATTCCGATACCTATGACACCTACTTTCAATTTTTCCATATTTTCACTCCTTGCTTTTAGCGCCTTTTATATGAAGCATCTCGCCGACTGGTTCTGATTCGTATTTCTTGCCGTTCACTGTGAAAGTGGTTGCCTTTTGTGTGAATACCCTGATGTCCACGTCTGCTGGCTGATAGTTGACTGAGAGTTTGTCTCCTTTGTAGTTCACTTCAAACCAGTCAAGGTTTTTGTCTGCGTCAAGAACGGTGATATTGTTACGCACCAATTTCCTGTCGTTTATCACGAGCACGGTTTTTAGATTATCCGAGTTGTCTTCTCTGAAGAACAGAATTCTGCTCTTTGAGACCATTTCTGTGGACTGTTTCTCAGGGGTTTCAGAATAGAAGGCGAGATAGCAGTCTTTTCCCTGCGGGGTGGTGACACAGATACCAGATGCTTTTTCACCCGGGCCAGGTTTTACTACCATTTCTGTCAATGTCACGTTAGGGGAATCTTTTTTAGGATATGGATAGAGAATAGTGATGAGCGAGACAGGGAGTTTCTCTTTGATTGTGTATATTGCGCAGGGAGCGGGTTTATGATTTGCCCAGGGCTTGGCAGGGACCCAGCCCTGAATGGGGTCCATCTCACCTTTGGCGATTTTCAGGTCCAAGTTTGATTGCGTGACAGGGTGAATCAGCAGAGCGGCGTTACCGTTTTTCACGGTAAGCGATTTATCTTTTATCTCCAGTTCAGCGGTCGGGAGGATGTGAAGGAGAGACTCTATTTTGTGTTCTCCTTCGCCTGTCAGAAAATCGCTCATTATCCAGTAGTCAGGCTTGACGAAGAGGATGCTTCTTTTGTGGGTTACTTTTACGCGATTTTCTGGCGGGATGAGGGGATAGCGCTGTGCTTCCAGTTCCTGTTTTCGTTTGGGGTCATCGGTTCGGCTTATTTCGTAGTCTATATTGTTTTTTTGTATTTCAGCGCAGCCTCTGATTGCGTAGCCGTCAGTATAGGCGCTTTCTGCGAAGTCAAAGTTTTCAGTTGATACCCAGGTGTTATCAAGCGGCTTATCGGTAATTTTGCGCCACGGGGTGTTACCCATCAGGGAGGGTATTTCAAAGAGGGGGTCGTTTGCCACTTGTGATTTGCCGTCAACCATTATTGTGTTTTGTCCGGGGGTTGCGACGAAGTATTCGCTTCGCCATTTTGACGCCCATTCTCCGCCGCAGCCTGTATCAGTTATCAGCGTGTTTCCGAACGCGTAGAGTTCAAATGAGAGTTTGTCCACGTGATTGTGTCCGCCGGCGTTTTTGCCGCCGTCAAAGACGAGGTAACGCGCCTGCGGAGTCCAGTCAGTGCGCATAACGTAAAATCCGCCGTAGGGGAACTGATATGAGGTAAACTTTGGCGGTTTGCCTTCTCTGCCGCAACTCGCGACGAACCTCATATCATCGCGGTGGAAAGTGTCGGCAGCGACTTTTAGAAGCGCGTCATAGTAGTCTGCGGGATACGGAAACTGCTCAGGGTCTTCAACAGTATATTCGTCGTTGACGGAGGGATACTTGAAGTTCGGCTTGGACATATACATTGGAAACTCAAAAGCGGCTTCAAGTTTTTTCTCAAAGTTTTCCGGCGGCATTATATTGTTCTTTTTCATCAGAGTCACACTTTCAACCCATTCTTTGAGTATGCCGAAGTAGCACAGTTCAATATAGGAGTGGTCGGGATAGATGAAGTCGTCAAGAAGTCTGTTCAGTTTGGTCACGCCTGTTTTTATCCATTCTTTTGACTCCTTGAACTCAGGAAACCAGGTTCCGTACTTTATCAGGTCTTGAAGTTCAGCGACAAGCATATTTGGCATATTTGGGACTTCGTTATTTTTCATATAATCAATCTGAGGGAGAAGCGCTTTGAGTATTGCTATCTTCTCATCAGTCGTTACAGCGGGGCAGTCAATGAGCCAGAAAAAGCATTGCATCCATCTGTCCAGTCTGGGTCCGACGTAATGGATAGTGCGCCAGAGTGGCGCGCTTTTGCCGACAGGCGGCTCTTTCGGAAACGGCTTTGTCTGAACTATCCAACTCTTTATCAGGTCAATACATTTCTTCGCGTATTTGTGGTTACCTGTGATGGCGTAGGCTTTGCCGACGTCTTCTGTTGAGTAGTGCCAGTTCATCGTCATCACGAGAGAGGTCTGAAGCCTGTTTTCCGGGTCTGTGCCGGGAAAGTTGAACCAGTCAATTTTCTCTCCCGCGAACGCTTCTTTGGGTCCTATCGCCTTTATGTAGCCTGCGCAGACCCGCTCTCCTTGTATGTCAGTTGCGTCGGGCTTGTCATCAGGCGCAGTCTTCTCTTCCACTAATTTGGGTTCTGTTCTGTTTCTGTAGTAGGTAAGGAGTTCCTCTTTCGCTTTCTGGAAGTTGCCTTCGTTCACCGCAGACTTCACGTTCCCAAGACCGGGAAAATCAAGGTCAACTGCGTTGAAGAAGTCTCTGTCACTCATAACCTCAAAATCGTGAAGTTGCTCCTGCGCCAGCGATACACCTATAAAGACCAGATTCACCACAAACAGAATAAGAAAGACCAGCAGCACTCTTGCTCCCATAGGTTCTCCTTTCTGACAGGTGGAATTGGCTCGTCTTATTTACCATAATGGCAGGGTAAACACAATACCCCTTTGACATAATTTGGTCTTTGGAGTATTATGCGCGCAATTTGTTGCGGCAGGGAGAAAAGATGAGGCTGATGAGATTTTGCGGCAATAGAGGTGAGTTTTTGCCGGAAGGCAGAATCGGACTGGTTCAGGACGCGGATGTTCTTGACCTGACTGACGCGGCGGACTATCTTTGCAGAAATAGAGCGCTGCCCAGCAGGGAAGCGGTTAGAGACATCATTTCAGTACCAGTCTTGAGCCGCGGGGCGCTAAGAAGGTTGGAGCAGGCGGGACGCAGAATTTTTGAAGATGCGCGCTTGAGAAAGCGATTTGTTGTGCCGCTTCATTCTGTCAAAAGTCTATCGCCGATTCCGAAGCCTAACAAATTATTATGCCTTGCTGGCAACTACGAGGAGCATCTTGAGGAAAGCGGCTACTCTGCTGTTGAAGAAAGTAAACGCACAATACCGTGGGTTTTTATGAAGCCCGCGTCCACCACCATTATTGGCAGCGGCGAGAAGATACTGATTTCCAAAAATAACGTCGCGGTTGACTGGGAAGTGGAACTCGCGGTCGTAATGGGCAAAAGAGGAAGGTTTATAGCCAGTAAAGACGCTTTTGACTTCGTATTCGGCTACACTATTTTGAACGACATCTCGGAGCGCAGATTTGACCCGAAGATTCCAAATAGAAAGATAAGAGAGAGAGACAAATTCTTTGACTGGCTGGTCGGCAAGTGGTACGACACTTTCGCGCCTATGGGACCTGTTATTGTGACAAAGGATGAGTTAGGCGACCCGCACAATCTGAGGATAACGCTGCGAGTTAACGGGCGAACTATGCAGGACTCAAGCACAAGATATATGGTTTTCAAGATTCCGCGGATAATTGAGTTCGTCTCATCAATTATGACGCTTGAGCCGGGCGATGTTATCGCGACGGGAACTCCGGAAGGCGTGGGTTTCTCAAGAGGCATCTTTCTGAAGCCGGGTGATAAAGTGGAGTGTGAGATAGAGGGTATCGGGATACTGGGAAATCAGGTCGCGAAAGAGAAAGCGTAGAGGAACAGGCAATGCCGAAGACCGGGATGGCCGGGTTTGACTACATCGTTGTCGGCGCTTATATGGCGCTGATGGTGGCAATCGGTCTCTACTATTACAGGTATATGAAAAGAATAAGCACCTACTACGCGGCGAGAGGGAGAATACCCTGGACTCTCGCTGCTCTGTCGCTCTTTATGACCAGTTTCAGCGCGTTTGTATTTGTCACTTACGCAGGAGTAGGATACAGACTTGGCATTGTCGCGGTGACACTGTGTCTCGCGACTCCGCCCGCGTTCCTTATCGGTGCGTATGTATTTTCCAAGCGCTGGCGCCGCGCCGGAATCATCACGCCAGTTCAGTTTCTTGAGACAAGATATAACCTGTCTGTGAGGCAACTGGTTCCAGTTGTAAGTATTCCCCTTGCTCTCATTGATAATGGAATGAAGGTCCTTTCGCTCGCAATCTTCGTGAACCAAGGTTTTGGTGTCGCGCTTGATTACTCAATAATTGCCTGTGGGCTGATTGTCGGAATTTACACTCTGCTGGGCGGGCTGTGGGCCGTTACAGTCACAGATGTGGTGCAATTCATCGTCCTTGCCGGGGCAGTTCTTGTAGTCCTGCCTCTCTCTATCGCGAAGGTTGGCGGTATAACAGAGTTCTTCAATAAGTCTTCTCAGTTAGGGCTCTTCCAGCCGATGGGCGACAAAAGTTGGATTTATCTTCTTGTATTTTTATGGCTCATTGTGCTCAGTTACAATTATCGCTGGTCTCTTGTTCAGAGATACTACTGCGTAAAAGACGAGAAATCCGCACGCAGGGTCGGCATCACCGCTGCGATTCTTTCTGCCGTTGTTCCTTTTATGTGGGCACTTCCCGCTATGGCTGCCAGACTCATTATTCCCGGCTTAGAGAAGGCGGAGGCGGACTATTCTTACGCTATGCTTTGTGTCAGAATCCTGCCGATTGGAATGATGGGCATTGTCATCTGCGCGATGTTCTCTGCCACAATGTCCACTGTCAGCGCTGAGTATAATGTTATCTCAAGCGTCTTCACCGTTGACATATATAAGAGATGGCTCAATAAGAGCGCCAGCGAAAAGATGTCTATGTTTGTGGCGAGACTCTCTACCTTCGCTATTTGCCTTATTGTGACAGTGATAGCGCTCGTAATCGCCGGCAGGGGCAAGGCACTTTTTGATATAATGGTTGCTGTATTCGGCGTAATGCTTCCGCCTATCGCCATACCTGTGCTCTGGGGTATCCTTTTTCCAAAGCCTTATGCAAAGAGTGCGCTGGTCGCCATAATTGTTGGACTCGGCGCCGCTATCTGCGCCTTTGTTGTATGCGGACTGAAACCTGAATTGGTCCCATCTTCTGATAACAGGTTTATCCTTTACACCCTTGCTGGCTCGATACCGAGTTTGGTCGTTATGCTTTTGGGGGTATTTATTGAGAAGCCGCGTGAAGAGGTAAGACAGAAGGTTGACGACTTCTTCGCAAAGATGAGAACCTCATACAAAGAGGAAGCGGTACCGGAAGACGAGAAAATGCCTTCACCGTTTCCCATTGTTGGACTATCAAGTATCTGTATCGGCGCACTTTTAGCAGCGTCATCTTTCTTTGTAGAAAGCGCGCTTCACAAAGGGATCAATCTCGGTATGGGGCTCGGACTGGGCGTGATAGGGATTATCCTCTTCCTTGCGCCGCGGCTGCGCAAATAGAAGCGGTCTCACCGCGTCCGAAAAAATCCGTAGTGGAATACCAACAAATTGCGTCTGTGATATAGAAAATTAGATAAGGAGAAAGCGGAATGGGGTTCAATAAGTCGGTAATTATTTTCCTTGTAGCAGCATTTTGCGCCGGGTTTCTTCTATCGCCGCCCGCAGGCAGAGGCAAGTATGCTCCCAAGATTCTTCTTGTCAAAGTAATGAAATCCAGCGGCGACAGTGTATCCTTCGACATAGACGGGAAGAGGGTTTCCAATGACCGTGATGCTCTTGGAGAGATTCTGCGCGATGCATCAATCTCCGCCGGTTTCTTCGGCAACGGATTTAGCGGACCTGCAAATTGCAGGGTAGTTGTCCAAGCGGGAAAAAACGTAAGGTGGGCGCAGATTAGAAAATTGTTTCATTACTGCACTGCTAACGGCATCTATGATGTTTACTTGGAGAGTGGAAACCTTGTATTTCCCGTAAATTTCCATCGCTACGTGCTAAATCCCTATTATGAGAGTTCTTGGTATCCTCCTCCTGAACTGGTCTTGCTCAGGGTCCTTTGGACTGAGCAATCCAGTGATTGGGCTACTCTGTCAGAAAAAGGCAACTTAACCATTTCCATTCAACAGATTAAAGAGACTAAGCCTTTTAAGCCTTTACCAATTATTCGGGCAGATGGCACGCTAATCATTCAATATCTGGATGAGGAGAAAGTCCAAAAAACAAACAATTGGGATTCTGCACGCCAACTTCTACAAGAGTCTGGACGTGGGAGCAGAGTTTTGATCTGGGTGGGACAAATGGTTCCTTTCTCTGACGTGGTGGAGGCAATTAGAGCGTGTCAGGTTTGTGATGGTGGTTATGAATTGTTGGCACCTCCTATAGATTGGGATTTTGACGAAAGCAAGTAGTCTTACCCCTTTCTCAAACGTCATTTCTTTCCTCAAGCATAGTCGCTATGAGTCAGGAGAAACTCGTTCACGAACACCTGATAGAGTCCAGAAGATTCTTCATATTCAAGCCTAATATCTGCCTTTTCTGATTCTCGCTAATCTTTGCGAACGCAACCTTGCCTATCTGGCACGCTGGTTCAAGAAAAGGCGTATCTGTTCCGAAAAGCACTCTGTGCGCGCCAACCTCGTCCACGAAACGCTCTAAGATTCCGAAATGTGGCTGAGAACTTGCGATGTCCAGATATATATTCTTGTATCTTTTTGCGACTGCAATCGCCTCCTCGCAGCCGTTGTATGTAACACCGGAGTGTCCTAATATTATTTTCGCTTTCGGATAACGTGCCGCGATTTTGCCAAACATAGTTGGAGCGCAGTATTTGTCTGCTTCCCAGGTGTGCGATAGAACGATGCTCCTACGCTGGTTTGCGAACTCCCAGACAGGTTTGTACGCTTTTCCATCGGCAGGATACTCGTGACAGAACGGATGAATCTTGACCATAACAAACCCGTATTCTTTTTTGCACCTCTTGAGTTCTACGGCGACTTCTTCGGGGAAGTTAGGGTTTACCGTCGTGTAGCCGATAAGTCTATCGGGATATTTTCTGACAGCGGCGCCGACCTGGTCATTGCCTGTTCTGAAATCGCAACTGCATCCTAAGAAAGAACTGATGCACAATTTATCTATTCCGAAGCGGTTCATCATCTTGATAATTTCGCTCAGGTCGCTTTTCGGCAGATAGACATTATTCCATCTGCCAAGGTGACCGTGACAGTCTATTATGAGAGTGTCCTTGAGCGAACTGGCTTGTCTTACCTCATCCAGTATCGTCTTATTTGCGAACTTGTTCAAGAAGTCTCCTCAAGTTTTCGCCTGCGATAAGTTGCTTTTCAGAATCGCTGATTTTAGAGTAGAGCACCATACTGACAGCAACGGCAGGTGTGAAGAAAGGAAGTCTTGTTCCGAAGAGGAATCTTTCGGCGCCGAAGCGGCGCACTGCTTCCTCTATCCCGCCTGCCGCGCAGTAACCTGAAATCTCCACGTAGAGGTTTTTGAACCGCTCAAACAGCGGGTAGAGGTATCTGTCAATTCTGTATCCGACATTGGTCAGAACCAGCGGAAGGTTTGGGTATCTTTCACATATATTATGAACCGATTCCCAGTTTATCTCATCGGAGTCTATGAAAAGCGGAATTCTTCTTCGCGACAGCGCGGCAAAAAGAGCGCCTGCGCACCAGTCGCTGATACTGAAGTTTGAGCGTTCCTGATGCGGAAATATCCGAGCCGCTCTGACGCCGAGCGAAACCATTTTCTTCACCACCTCGTTTTCGGTTGGGAACTCACCTGTATGGGATGGTAGAAGAACCCACTGCGGATGCAGCCTCTTTGAGCCTTTGATTTCATCAAGCAGAGATTTGTTCCCATCTGCAGGGTGCGATTCTTTTGACCGCGCGTGATAGACGAGCGCATCATCTATTCCGAAATAGTCTATAACATCAAGAAGTTGGTCAGAGCGGTGAACAAAGCCCGACTTTGATACGCTGACTCTTCCAAGCAAACAGTTGGAGTCAAAGAATCCTATTCTTCTCATTTATAGCACTTCGCAATTGAGTGTAACCTGCCATCTTAGTTCCAAAGCCGCGGGGTTCATCCCCGCGGAAGATTCTTCCCCGCCGATGAACGGCGGGGCTTTGGAACATCCCGCTTTTGCCTTCTGCCTTCTCACTTTTGCCTTCTACTCTTAGAGAATAGTCCGCGATGCACCTTATAGACGGCTCTAACAATATCTTTCACATCCCGGTCTGTCAGAATTGAACTGACCGGAATCCAGACGCTTCTTTTGAGTATCTCCTCAGAGAATGGGCAGAGCCCCTTTCCATATGTAACCTTTTTCCCGTAAAAGGGGCAGGAGAATGGGCAGGATTCAGCGGTGACAGTCCTCTTGGTCAGAACTTGAGGATAAAAATAGACAGGGTCGCCGCCATACAACTGATACGCGCCAATATTCTCTGCCACAAGCGCTTTGACAAATAGACGCGCTTTCCTCGCGCTCTGAAGGTAAAATACTACTGCCACGCCCGCATCGCCTTTCTCGTCTGGAATCTCTCTGAAATCAAAATCTTTTATGGATGGAATCCCCTTTTTTATCTCTCTGCTGCGTCTGCGCAGCGTTCTGATTATGTCGTCAAGTTTTTCAAGTTGCGCGCGCGCGACCGCGCCTGCGAGTTCGCTCATCCTGTAGTTTTCTGCGAGGAACGCGTCTTTTTGATAGACGCCGAGTATAGCGCCTGATTCGGGTCTTATGACGCCGTGGTCGTGCGCCCTGATAGCGCGCTCGTAAAGCGCTCTGTTATTTGTAACGATGACGCCGCCTTCGCCTGAAGTTATCATCTTGTTGAATTGCAGACTGAATGTGCCTATGTCGCCGATTGAGCCGACACGCGCGCCTTTGTATGATGCGCCGCACGCTTGCGCGCAGTCCTCAAGCACTCTTATCTTTTTTTCACGCGCAATCGCCATTATCTCGTCCATCTTCGCCGGCACGCCCTGAAGATGGACAACCATTATCGCTTTGGTTCTGCCTGTAATTTTTTTCTTCAGGTCTTGCGGGTCCATATTGAGAGATTTATCAACCTCAACGAAAATGGGTATCGCTCTGCTTGTAACGACTGTGCCGACGCAGGCGAGAAATGTGACTGCGGGAACCAGAACCTCATCGCCCGGACCAACTCCGAGCGCAGCGAGAGCAACTTTCAAAGCGGCCGAACCTGAACTGACACATAACGCGTATTTTGCGCCTATTTTCCTTGCAAATTCTTTTTCCAGTTTTTTGACCATTCCCAGCGGCTCTGGACCGTAGTATCGGTAGAGAGATTTGGAGTTCAGCACTTCTATAGCATATTTCTTTTCTTTATCCCCAATCCACATTCCGCCTGGGAAATCAGGCGGAAGAGGTTTGCTTCTTACGGGTCGTCCGCCGTATATTGCGAGGTTTTCCAAGTTTCTTCCCTTTCTTTACCGACTTTTTGCAGGCGCGCTTCAGTGATTTGCCCGCGTGGAATTATTTGGAGAACGATGCAGACTATTTCTTGTCTCCGCTTCTGACTGCTCGCCTGAAGATTTCACTTTTCCGAAAATCATTCTGCCCGCGCTGGTCTGATGAGTGCTTGTAACGGTTGCCGTGATTTCCTGTCCGATGAACTCTTTGCCCGCGTCTATTACTACCATAGTTCCGTCGGGGAGGTAACCGACACCCTGTCCCGGATTTTCGCCCGGCTTTATCAGTTTGACCTTGAAATCTTCGCCTACGACCAGAACCTGGCGCAGAGAGTTAGCAAGTTTATGGAGATTGACCACAATGACGTTACGCAGTTGAGCGAGTCTTTCCAGGTTTGAATCTGTGCTGATGATTTTTCCGCCTTTTGCCGCTGCGAGTGCGATAAGTTTTGCGTCAACCGTCTGCGCTTCAGGGACATCCTCTTCAAGGATTTTGACGTCAGCGGCTCGCAGACGGCGCAGGTCGTTGAGGACATCCAGCCCGCGCTTGCCGCGATTACGTTTTATCCTGTCTTTGCTGTCGCTCAATGCGTGGAGTTCTTCAACGACAAATCTTGGCACGACAATCTCGGACTCAATTATTTTTGTCTCCAGCACTTCGCGGATTCTTCCGTCAATGAGCGCGCTTGTGTCAAGAAAGAAAGGGCTTTTGCCGCGCAACTGTCTGCGAAATTCAATATACGGTATGATGAACCTGAAGTCGTGTCTGGTTCGCAGAAGAAATGTGACGCCGAAGTAGCAGAATATCACTGTGAGAATGAGATGTAGAGGCGCTTTCAGTTCCTGCACCAGTTTCTGGTCCTCAGCCATAAGGAGAAGCACAGATTGAAAAAGGTACGCCATTATGAGGCCGATGATAAGTCCAAAAACTATAGCGCTGACAGTTGAGATGTCGGTCTTTGAGAAGAACATCTCAACAACTATAAGGACAGCAGCGAATCCGATTGCGCCGAGCATATACAAGGTGCTGTCTTCAGGGCGACCGTAAGAAGATAGATAAAGACCAACTCCTGCGCTCACAATCACAAGGAGAGCGCGAATCGCTATCAACTTTATTCTGTCATCCATAGAGTTCTCCTCGCACAAGTATAAGAACGTATCAAACGCGCTCAAAAGGATTGAAAAGTTTCATATGCTCCTCTTGCGCGTATCTGTCTGTCATACCGGCTATGTAGTCGCAGACTGCGCGCTCAAGTCCCGCCTTCTTCACCCACTCTCTGTATTCAGTTGGCAGTTGCAGCGGATTGCGCACGTATTCTCTAAAAAGGTCTTCAACAAACCTTTTCGCCTTGGTGACCATTCTGACCACTCTGTAATGAGCGTATAGATGCTGCCTCAGGAACTTTTCCATAATCTCCTTCTCTTTTTTCATTCGTTCAGAGAACCGCACGAGAGTAGCGTGAGAGCGCACATCCTGTGCGCTTTTGACGCCGCTTTTCTCAATCAGTTTGCTTGAGTTCTCAATTATGTCCCTCACCTCGCGGTTTATCAGACCGCGAACAATCTGCGCAGTGACCACCTTCGCGTCAGAAGTGCCTGACCTCTCTTTCACCTCCTTTTTTATCTCTTTCCACAGAGGCACAGCATCCAGTTGAGCGAAGGTGAGGATACCCGCTTTCAAACCATCATCGAAGTCGTGGTTATCGTATGCGATTGAATCGCTCGCGTCAACAACCTGAGCCTCCAGAAGAGGTCTCTTTTCAGGCTCAAATTCTGAAGGAGCGGGACAGTCATACGAGGTTGCGTGCTTCACTATAGACTCTCTCACCTCGTAGGTCAGGTTGAGACCCGGGAAGTTTGGGTATCTCTTCTCAAGTATGTCCACCACACGCAGACCGTGGCTGTTATGCTCAAATCCGCCGTGCTCTGCCATAAGTGAGTGGAGAGCCTCTTCCCCCGAATGTCCGAACGGCGTGTGTCCAATATCGTGCGCGAGCGCGATGGTCTCTGTAAGGTCTTCATTCAGCCGCAGCGCCCTTGCTATAACTCTCGCAATCTGAGCCACCTCAATAGTGTGCGTTAGCCGCGTCCTGTAGTAGTCGCCTTCGTGATTGACAAAAACCTGAGTCTTGTATTCAAGCCTGCGGAACGCTGTGCAGTGGATTACTCTGTCTCTGTCTCTCTGAAACGCTATTCTGTAAGTGTCCTCCGCTTCGGGATAGACTCTTCCGCGTGAGGAGCCGCTGTGCGCAGCATACGGAGCGAGTTCCAGGTTTTCTCTTTTTTCTACTCCTTGCCTGGTGATGGTAAAAAGTTCTTTGCTATGCACCGGACTTGCCCTTCGTGATAACTTTTCAGGTTTTCTTGTCATTTTATGTAACTTGCGGGGTTGACGGGGACGCCGTTTCTATAAATTCTGAAATGGAGAGCGCCTTTTCCCGTCGTCGGCTTCACTCCGCTTTTCCCTATCACGTCACCCTTTGCTACAGCGCTACCATCCTTCACTTCTATCTTTCCGAGATAGCCGTAAAATGTGTAAAAGCCGTACCCATGGTCAACGATGACCACCTTTCCGAAGCCAGGGAATTGCTCGCAGACAGCGACAACAGCGCCTGTGCGAGCCGCTTTCACATCAGTCCCGGGGTTGCAGGAGAACTCCGCGCCCCTCATTGCAGTGCCGTTTACGATGTCTCCGTAATGGACTGTGATTTTCACATTCACAGGCGCTATGAACTTTTCGCCTGGAACATACCTGGGAGGCTCAGGTTTCTTCGGCTTTTGCGCCGCAGCAGTGTTGGCAGGAGGCGGGGTTTCTTCTATTGGCACCTCACGCGCATCCGGGGGTAGCAGAATTTTCCTGCCAGGTCTAAAAGTCAGAATTGATTCGTCTCCTGTCATGTTATTGAGTTCGGCTATTCTGTGCCAGTCCACACCAAACTTCTTTCCTATTCCGTAGAGGGTATCACCTTCTTTGATAGTGTAGTAGTTGCCTTCTCGCATCTCTTTTGGAGACGGTGTGGCGTCACTTGCTGCAGGCGTATCAGGAACGACTGCGCAAGATAGGCCGAGGAACGCGACAAGGAGAAGAATTAGAACAACAAGTTTATGATATGCCATTTCTGCCTTGTGCGCTAATGGCAAAAAGCCTGTAACCTGCCACAGAGCGGGTAAGGGGAGTCGAACCCCCGACGCGCAGCTTGGGAAGCTGCCGCTCTACCACTGAGCTATACCCGCCTACTGAAATATTCTATCCGACACTGATGCTCTGTCAACTATTTTTAGAGCCAGTGGCAGAATGCTCTGTGAGGGGCGCCTCCTCGCCATCGCTGCCGCAATTGTAAAGTGCATTGCGTGGAGGTCGCGGACGGAAAACTCCTTGACAAGATGAGGATGGAATGCGATAAACTTCTACTGAGTGCGCAGTGCCAGGACGCGGTCAATATGGAAACTCCTTCAAACGCTTATGCGAAATGGGTGAATGCACTCCTCCTTCCCGGAGAGCGGAATCTGTATGAATCTTCGCTGTGCGAGGCATCGGAGTTCTTTTCCATCCCACGCAGCGAGGCGGCGGAAATCCTCAATAAGGCGATAGAACTCTATGCGGATGAGTGGCGCAAGAAGGATGTGAACACGCTCTCAGACCAGTCCTTAGCCGATTTCTACAACACTTCCCGATACGAGATATTTGAGCTGCTCTCTTACCACGCGCGGGAGAACAGTGAGGCGGCAGGCCTCTATGTCGCAGCGCTCCAAATCGCGAAAGACCTCGGATGCCTCCAGATTCTTGACTACGGATGCAGAATATCGTCTGGCTGTATCCTGTTCGCCAGAAACGGGCTCTCAATAGCGCTCGCTGACATCTCCACACCCGTTCTTGAATTCAGCAAATGGCGCCTCTCAAGGAGAGGGATAGAAGCCAACTTCGTTGACCTGAAAAACGAAGACCTTGCTGCCGACAGATATGACCTTATCACCTGCTTTGATGTGCTGGAACACTTGAGAGACCCCTTGAAAGTTCTCCAGCAAATCCGCAGAGCGCTGAAACCAAATGGCGTCGCCGTCATCCACGCGCCTTTCGGCGAAGATGCTGCCAGACCGATGCACATATACAGGCAAAAGAAGAAGGCGTTCAAAAGGATAAGAAGCGTGGGTTTCTCCTTTGCGATAGACCTGATGCGCACGCATAATCCAGCGGGAAAGAGCAGGTTCGGTCTGAAGGTGCTCAGGAAGGTCAAACGCTCGCTGATAGCCAAATCCGCGGTTCTTCTGTGGGACTGCTACTTCCCTGCGTTCGCGAAAAGAAAAGAGATAAGAAAGTGCCTGAGGTAGGGCGATGAATAGGGCTTACAGCCGCACGGGTTTCAGCCCACGGCTTTTCATTTTGAATTTTCAGGACGAAGAGAAAATAAGAATGAGATTGTGAAAAGGGCGGGGGAAAGGCGCGTGAGGAAATTTCCTAATCCGCTGAATCGTGGACTAACTAACGAAACTGTTTTTTCCCGTAATATTTGAAGGCTTGCCCGATTGATGAGTTTGAGCGCTTTTCTGCGGTCAAATGAGTGTAAGTGACCTGTTCCGTCTCCGCCGAAAATAATCTTCACGCGGCTCCAGAGATTGAACTGATTTGGAAGTGAAATAATCAAAATCCCATTTTTGCTAAGATGCCGCGAAAGTTTTGTAAGAACAAGAACCGGGTTTCTCGTGTGCTCAAGAACTTCAAGACAGAATATTGCGTCAAATTCGCCTGTAATCCCATCTCTTTCAATATCCAGGCGGGATGCATCAAGCCCATCTTTTCTTGCGCGTTTTATCGCGGTTTCTGATATATCTATTCCTTCTGCATTGATTCCGGCGTCTCTGAGGTGTTTGAGTAGTATGCCGCTTCCGCATCCTGCGTCCAGGATTTTTCCGCGTCTTTTACCAAATAGTCTGAGAGCGATATTTGCGCGCGTATGCGCGCGCGCGTCAAATTCGCATCTTTTTTGCCAGAATCTTTCGTAGAAAGAGATTCCCTTTTTGCGGCGCGGAAACTTCTGAAATAGTTTGAGAGGGATTTGGCTATTATTGTGCGGTAAGTATTTTTTTGCTCCTTGCGACAGTTTCTCTCTCAATTCAGGTTGGAGCAATATCCTCTGTAAGGAGAGGAAGAGTTCTTCAGTACTGCCCGCTTGTATGAGGAGCCCGTTCTCGCCATCGCGGACGAGTTCAGGGATTCCGCCGACTCCTGATGCGATGACAGGCAGACCGCAGGATAACGCTTCAAGAATCGTGACTGGCGTGCCTTCTGAGAAAGAGGGAAGAGCAAACACGTCTGACGCGTGCATAAACTGCGCAACAACGCTGTTTGGGACAGAGCCGGGAAAGATTATTCGGTCTGACAGTCCGGACTTTCTTGCGCGGGAGGGGAGAGATTTGAGAAGCGGTCCTTCGCCGAGAAAGATAAAAAGCGTATCGGGGTGCTGAGAGACGATTTTTTCTGCCGCTTTGTGGAGGAGATGGCATCCTTTTGACGCAATTATATCGCCTACGTAGAGGACTATTTTACTCTCAGCGGGAAGATTGAGCGATTTGCGGGCGGTGAGTTTATCTTCTGGTTTGAAGAGTTCCGTGTCAATTATTGGTCTGCATACTGAGACCTTTCCAGGCGGAACGGCGAAAGTTTTTATGAGTTCCTGCCGCAGCGCTTCGGAGACTGTCAGTATGCAGGCGCTTCGTTTGAGAATGACGCGGGTGAGCGCTCTGAACAGGAAGTTTTGTTTCGCATAGATGTTTATGTCTGAGCCGTGAGCGTGGAGGACGAGGGGTATTTTGAGTATTCGCGCAGCGGGAAATGCTAAGGCGCCGGCTGGGATGACCCAGTTTGCGTAGATTGCGACCGGCTTTGCGCGTCTGGAAATCTGGAGCGTGCAGAAGAAGCCGCTGATAAGGTAAGTCAATATTCGCAAAAGCGGAACAGTCCGGTAGTATTTCAGAATTTTTTGACCTGAGAGGAATGGGAACCGTGTCACAGATATTTTGTTCTGCGTTTCTTTTGGTGGGTCTTCCGAGAAGACGTACGGACAGAGGACGCTGACCTGGAATCTGGCAGAGAGCGCTTGTGCGGCGCGCTTGACGGTGAGGGCGCGGTATGGGTGTCTGCGTCCCGGAAACGCGGCAGTCACAATAAGAAGAGATTCTCTATTTTCGTTGTGGGACATTGGACTCAGGGGGATGCGTTGAATGTGTGATGACTTTTTGTATGGAGTATTCGCTTTCGGTAGTTGGGCGTGTGCGAATGACGAGTTCGCAGAGAAAGCCTGTCAGAATTGACTGAGCGCCGAGGGCGAGAAGGAGGACGCCGAGGACGAGAAGCGGGTAGTGCCAGTATATTGACCCGTATCTTATTCTCAGGTAGGCGAGGTAGAAGCAGGTAATGAGTCCTGCGATGGTGAGAACTGCGCCGATAGAGCCGAAGAGGCGACCGGGATTTCTGTAGAATCGGCGCACGAGCAACGCGTTCAGAATATCCAGACCAGCGCTTGGTATCTTCATTGCGGTGTATTTGGTTTTTCCGTATTTTCTCGGTCTGTGATTTGTGACGACTTCTGCGACGCTGAACCCACGCCATCTGGCGGAAAGAGGCAGGAGTCTGTGGTGCTCTCCGTGGAGTGAGGTTTCTGTGATGACTTCGCGGCGGAAGCAGCGGAATGGGCAGTTCAGGTCGTGAACTATGCCGAGTCCAAAGAGTCGCAGAGTAAAATTATAGAGTCTGGATTGAACTCTTTTTACGATTGGGTCGCGGCGGGTTTTTCGCCAGCCGCAGACCAAATCTGCGCCTGAGTCTATCTTTTTCAGAAACTGCGGGATGTCGGCTGGGTCGTCCTGCAAATCCGCGTCAAGCGTAATTATGATACTTCCCTTTGCCTGAGCGAAACCTGCTGCGAGCGCTGCCGATTTGCCGAAATTTCTGCGAAGCACGATAAGGGAGAAACCCGTATTGTTGCGGACGAACTGCTCCGCGACAGAGACCGAGTTATCTGTGCTCCCGTCGTCAACGAGGACGACCTCAAAAGTGCGTGGCAGACCAGCAAGAGTTTGAAAAAGCGCGGGGAGAAGTTCGCCAAGCGATTGGGATTCATTATAGAACGGTATTACGACGCTTAGGTCAGGAGAGTCGCAGCAGTTCTTACGCATTAGAGTATCTCTGATAGGGATTGGGGCGTCAGACTTCCAGGCCGAAATCTTCCCGCAGAATGTCAAGGAGGTCCCAGAAATTATGGATTTCGTAGTCTGGCTGGAACTTTCCTTCCACGTCAAGGTATCTGCCGCTTCTTCTGTTTCTGATGGTAATCATTCCAATTTGTCCCGGGGGATCTATGTCGGTTATTGGATTATCGCCGATATACATACATTCTGTGGGCTTCAGATTGAGGTCGGAGCAGGCTCGCTGATACAGTTTTACGTTGGGCTTGCTTATGCCAATCTGGTCGGAGATAAAAATCGCATTAGGAGAGAGGTATGGAAGAACTTTCAGGCGGACAAGTTTTTCAGCCTGCTTTATCGTCAGTCCTGCGGTGATTACACCGAGAATCAGGTCTGTGTTGTAGAGGAGTTTCAGAACTTCCAGTGCATCCTCGTATGCGTTGAGATGACGGAACTTGGTGTCGTGATACGCCACTATCGCAGCGGAGACAAGCACTGCCGGATTGACGCCTTTGTAATATCTCTTTGGAATTCTCAGCAGAAGTTTGTCAAAGTGGTGCTCATAGTTTGATGAGAACTCAGCGATTATTTCGTCCAGTTCTGCTCTGACCTGTTCTTTCGACATAGCGAGTCCGGCGCGGGTCATCGCTTTTATGGAGTTTTCTCGCGCCATTTCAGAGAATTCGTAGGTGGAGTAGAGGGTGTCGTCTATATCAAAGAAGATGGCTTTGAGAGTGCGCATACGGTTTTGCAAGGCAGGCGCCTCTCCGGGGCACCTGCACCTCGCTCCTTGCCTCAAGTTACGAGATTACCAGACAGGTTGCTCTTAGCCGCCTGGACCTGTCCCGAACCTAATTTTCTCTTCTTCTCTGAGGATGACTATTCTGCCTGTTATGAGAATTATAAGGTCGCGCCTTTCCTGGACGTAGCCCTTTCGCTTGAATATGAAGTTGATGATAGGAATCTTGTCAAGTATGGGCACGCTTGTCATATATTTGCGCTCCGTTACCTCTTTCAGTCCGCCAAGAAGCGCCGTTCCTCCGTCCGGTATTGTAACAGATGTGAACGCTCTTTCAAGGAAAGTCATAGGCACCTCAATGGGGCAGTTGATGACAGTGCCGCCGAAAGTGCCTATATTGACCATTATCGTTGAGAGTTGTGGAGTTGTTAGAGCCGAGTAGGTCGGACGGACATCTATCGTTATGTACTTTCTGTCTGAACTGACCACAGGTCTGACGTCAAGCACAATACCTTCCTGGAAGTTTCGGATTATAGGGTCACCGACTTCAAATGGAGCGAGTCCGCCTTGACCGGAGGTATCGTAGTCTGCGATATAGGCGCGCTGGTTTAGCACTGACATAAATACTCGTTGCCTGTTGTGCGCTGTTATCATAGCGCAGGTGACGTTCTGGACTTTCACTTTCTCGTCGCGCGCGTGCAAAATCGCCTGTAACTGGAACGGCTCAATCCAGGTTGACTGCAGCCACAGTCCGCTACCAACTTGAGGTTGAAGCCTTCTTCCGCCGAACAGACCGGGGAAACCGTCAAAAGAGTTCTGCAGCCTCCCTGCCAAGTTCCTGCGGTCTGGAGTTGGCACGCGCTTGGTAATACCTGCATCTGTTCCGCCCGAGTTGTTTGTTATCATAGAGAAGGGATCGCCGATTGTGGCGCCGCCCAAGCCCAGTCCGCGATAGTCAATTCCAATCTCCTCAAGAAAATCGCTCATAACATCTATGAATCTGACCTCCATCACGACGAAGATTCCGGTATTGCGCCTCAGATTGTCAAGAACTTCCCGAACCTTTTTGTGAATCTCGCGCGAGTTAATGACTATCAATTGTCCTCTGTGCTGGTCAATTGTTCCAAATCCGCCTGCCTCCCCACCGGGCCAGTTCTCCTTTCCTGTGGCCGCCTCTATCAGTTCAATCAACTCTTCAGGACCAAACACCTCGCCCTCTTCTTCCTCACCGGGCTCGGTAAATGATATTGGGCGCCCCCCCCCAGCACCTGTACGCCCCTCAGTCTCAGGGTCAATTATCTTTATCTCTGGCCCTATAAAGTGAGGTATCTTCGCGAGTATGTCTGAGACGTTGTAAATCTCAAATATGCCCTCGCCTGTAACAGGCGACTTGGTAGTAATAAAAATCACGTTCTCCTTGAAAATATACATATAACCGGTCTGGTCCATAATCAGTTGCAGAGCGTTTTTCAGAATTATGTCGCGTAAGCGGAGCGTTACAGGCGCATTCGCCTCAATTTGCGGGTCTATAGTTATATTGAGCCCGGTTATGTCCTGAAGGAAGGAGACTACCTGGGTCAGAGGCGTATCCTGGAACTGGAGAGTCACCGGCCGCGTCTCCAGTATCTTGTTGATGTGTTGAATCTCAGCCGGCTCTTCTTCACTTTCTGGCGCTATTCCAGGTGACCTCTTAATTATGACCCCAAGCCACTTCTCCTTGTCGGGAAAGCGGACGGGGTCATGATAAGGCACTTTCGTCTCATCCAGTTCCTCGGATTCCCGCTTTTTGTATTCCTGCATATCCTTCAGGGTCTGCATCTGTGTGTAAGCGTGTCTTCCCTCCACAGCGAAGGAGAGGAGTTTTTTCCCTTCAAAGTTACCGGGGTCTTGCTCAAGGAGTTCTCTGCAGAGCGTCTCTGCGCGCTCGTATTGGCCTATGTGTATGGCGTCGGTGATTCTCTGAATAAGAATCTCTATCTTCCGGCGCTTCTGCTCCAGATTATTTGCTTCCTCCCTCTGCGCCATCTCCTGCGCGACAGCCTCCTTCTCTATCCGCTCCTTCACCTTCTGGTCTCGCGTGCGCTTGTCACAGTCAAGAATCATACTCTTGCAGAGTTGCTCGTAATCCTTTTTCGTGTCTATGGGATGGGAAAACCATCTTATGCGCCCGAGGCAGTCCTCAAACATACTCTTGGCGCGGTCAAACTCGCCTTTCTCAAAAAGGCGCACGGCAGCGTTGTAATCGCGCTCAAGTTGTTTTATCTCCTGGTCAATAAGGACGCGCCTGCGCTGCGCCAAATCCTCCTTCGTGGTCTTATACTCTGGATAACGCTTGTCAAGCATCATTTGCGTGCGGTAGAGGAGTTCGCGGGCTTCTTCGTAATTCGGGTTCAGTTGAACAGCGAGTTTGAGGTTCTTCTCAGCCTCTGCATATTCGTTTCCCTCAAAGTGCACTTTCCCAACCTTGTAGAAGTGCTCCGCCATATTCTGCGTTTCCTGCTCTTTCAGATTCAATTCCTTTTTTATCTGTTCAAGTTCAGGCGAGGTAGCAGGCTGCTCAGGCGCCTTCGGCCCAGTCTCCGGCTTTTCCGTCAGCGCAGTAGGAGCGACCTTCGGCGCAGCAAGAGGTACAACCTTCTTGGGCGCAGATTTGCAGGAAGCGACAAATAGAACAAGCGAAACAGTTAGAAGTGCAAAGAACGCACATCTCGCCATCAGGTTCTCCTTTCACCCGGTAAACTTATTATTTCACCTTTTGCTTTATATTACACAGGGTTTGTCACAGAGTTGTCACGAGGATAGATATTTTTCTCTCTTCGCCGCCTGCGTGTGGTTTATACCCCGGGCAAGGAAATAATCCGCTGATAATCGCGAAGCGAAAACGGTCAGAATTTGATAACAGTAAGCATCGCCTTTTAGGTTTGGTATGTTATTTCTTGAGTGGCACGCACCCACAGTAAAACTGACGCGTATCTCTTTCTGGGCAGTCCTTGTCAAAAAGAAAAACAAAGTCATGCCCGATAATAGCGTAATTCTGCAAATATATGCGAGCATCTGGGACATCCAAAGGTATAAATTGCTCTTGAAGACTTAGACCACAGAGGCATATTTTCCTTATGTGTATACCGGCGCGTTCGCGGGGAGAGTAGTTAGCAAAAACAAAATACTTGTCTCCGCCATGTTTGAGCACACGGAGATTCCCTGAAGTTGCCGCAGCAGCAATTTTGGTAATCATCCTTTCCTTTACATCCAGCAGACATGGGTATATATCCTCCGTAAAAGCCACATATTCCTCGTCATCCGCATACAGGATGAATGTTACCACGTCCGTCCAGTAGAGCAATTCCGACTTGCTCACGTCTCCTGCCCCAAGAGGCATTCTCCTTATCTGGCTTCCCGTTGGCAACAATAGCACCGTGATGGTGGGACCGGAGTCGCCGCTGTGAAGCCAAACGTCCCTGCAGTCCTTTGCCTCTATCTGTTGCACTTGCCGAGTGCTCGAAGAATACCAACGAATGTACGCGCTCCTCTCTCCAGCAAAAGGTACGTCTGCCCAGTAAATAATGTACTCTGAAGGACCTTTATAGACCTTTATCCACCCACCAGGAATCCGGAGCCCGGATTCAGGAATATTATCATGCCACACTACTTTACACGTATTGCCATTTTCTCCCTTTTTATGCGGCTTTAGTTCGCAACAAAGCAGGGCCCTTTTGAGTTCGTAGTGCTTTTCCCAGAAATCGCCAGGAGTCGGCTCCTCTTTTTCACGAGGTTCCTTCTTCAGTTCGTTGCCCTCCTCTGCCAAACCGCCACTGAAGAGAAGATGAAGAGTCTCACTGTTTATTGGAACAACCGTGAAGTTTACAGGAAAAAATTTACCGGGCGTGGCTATAATAAATTCCTGTTTGTCTTCTTGCACGTAAATGTTTTGGAGAAGGAGCAACATGGATGTGTCTCCCTGTTTTTGCCCGCACATCGCGGCGTACCATTCGCCATTCCATTCAAATAGAACTGGACTGAGGGCGTTATAGTCACGGTGTATCTCTCCAAGAAGTTCGACGCACTGTTGTCTCGTGCTCAACAGAGAACACCCAACCGTCATCAGAAGCAGAATAAACAGGAGAATAACTAAGGCAACGACTCGCACAGTTGCTGTCTCCTTTCTCAATAAAACTCGCAGTGGAGTTTCAGACCATAATCTCGCACAACTCCCGAATGAGAACGGTGACGGTTCGTATTATGTGGTGGGTTCTTTCTACTCCTTCGGTTGTCGTCACTATTTCAACTGGGGAACTGGTTCCCTTATTACAGACACGCTCGGTGAAGGTTAAATTCAATGTTTTCACAGAATGGTGACGGTTATTCTCTGTTGAGGCGGCGGTGATAACTCAGATTCAGAATCGCCATCGGAATTCCCTGAAGCGGAAGCCGCAGTCCCATATCCGCTATTCTTCTTGCTATCTGCGGCAGGTCGTAGAACTCGCGGTATGCATCTCTCACGCCTTCCTCCAGTTCCTCGGGCGTCATCTTGGTGGGCTTGAAGACCGCGTGCGAGCAGTCGTATTTTGACCAGTCTGTCGTCAGGATTCTGTTTTCGGCTCGCAGTTTTTCAAATACAGGCGTGCCCGGAAATGGAGTCAGAACAGTGAACTGCACAGTATCAATGCGGGCGCGGCGGATAAAGTCCAGAGTGCGCTCAAATACGCTCTTATCATCGTGGTCAAACCCGAAAACAAACGCGCCCTCCACTGATATTCCGTAATCGTGAAGCCGGGCAGTAAGTTCACTGAAGCGCGAACTCTGGTTATTCCTCTTCTTCATCTCGTGCAGATTGTCCTGACAGATGCTTTCAAAGCCGATGAAGAGCCCCTTGCAGCCGCTGCGTTTGAGCAGGCGCAGGAGAGCCCTGTCGTGGGCGACATTTATTGACGCCTGCCCCACCCAGAAAATGTTCTCCTTCGCCAGATGGCGCAGGAGTTCTTTAGCATAAGGGATGTTTCCGACAATGTTGTCGTCAAGGAATCCGATGAACTTGCTGCGCAGTTGGCGCACTTCATTTATGACGTTTCTTACAGGTCTTGTTCTGAAAGACCTGCCGAAGAACTTTGTTACGCAGCAGAAGGAACAGTCAAACGGACAGCCGCGCGTGGTCTGCATTGTTGCCCTGACGAAGTATCTCTTTCCGTTGAGAATTTCTCGGCGTGGAAAAGGCAGTTGCGATAGATGCGGTCGCGTTGGGGATTGGTAAAACTTCTTCAGCCCGCTGTTCTTCGCATCGTGTAGAAGTTGCTGCCATACTCCTTCACCTTCGCCTATTACGACCGCGTCTGCGTGCTGCGCCGCTTCCTGCGGAAGAGCGCTCGGATGGATGCCGCCGAGAACAACCCTTGACCCCTGCGCCCTGAACCTGTCCGCTATTTCATACGCCCGAACAGCGGCAGAGGTCATTACGGTGATGCCCACGAGATCCGCTCCGCGGTTGAAGTCTATCTCTTCAATATTCTCGTCTGACAGGTGGACTTCGTCTTCTTCGGGCGTCATCGCAGCAAGCATAGTGAGCGCAAGCGAGGGAAAAGCGAACGCTTTGCCGTTTATTCTGCCGGAGTGGGCTTCGCACCTCGCAGGTGAGACAAGTTCTATTTGCACTTTCTGATTGCCTGAAAAAGAGTTTTTCTCACTGCAAGAACAGATACCAACTCTACTACTTCCCAGCACCCTTTGCAAAGAGAAAAAGTCCTGAAATCATAATTTGTTATTACTTTTCCTTGAACTCGTGTACAAGTGTATCCAGAAGTTGGTCGCGGTTGTCGTGGGTCAGAGTGATAAGCGTGGTATCCAGGCGCGCTTTTATTTCGTCAAGAAATGGGTCGCACCGCATCTGTATTGCCGCCAGAACCCGCGAACGCGAATCAAGCGCAAGTAAGACTGCCTGGCGGAACGCGCTGGAAAACAGTTCCATTCGCGCAATTTCATCTATTATCACTATCTTCCCGGTGCGAATCGCATCCTGAATCGTAGGCACCGCGATTGTTTCAATGTCAGAAATGTTTACGCCGTAGCGACCGACTCTGTGCGGCGATTTGCAGTCTATGTGAGCGAGCATGCCCTTCTTGTCGTCAATGGTTCTGATAGAAAATCCCGCGCGCCCGCGCGCGCCACGAAGTTCGCCTGTAGTGAAACCGCCTGAGCGCTTTCCGAGCGCAGAAACCACTTTCTCAATCAGAGTGGTTTTGCCACAGCCTGGTGTGCCGGTAATCAGGATATTCTTCTTCATCTTGAGATAGAATTATAATTCTCGCGGTCAAGGGAAGAAAGAGGGTAGTGACCCAGTCATGTGAGTTTTACTTTTCCCCCTGAAACCGATGGATTACGGAAGGGGGGATGTGCGCACTTGGCGCGGGTCAGAGCCCGAACTGGCGTGCCACAGTGTCAAAAGCGGGGATTGACCGCTCAATCGTGTCAAATGAGACGCAGAAAGAGATTCTGAAATGTCCGGGACAGGCGAATCCGCTTCCGGGCACGACAAGGACTCTGTGTTTTGCGAGTTCCTGAACGAACTTCACATCGTCTTTTATTGGAGAGTGCGGGAAGAGATAGAATGCGCCCTGCGGCTTCACAAGAGTGTAGCCCATCTCGGAGAGTTTGGCGTAGAGGAAGTCTCGCCGCTTCTGGTATTCGTCCACACTGACGGAGACGTTCTGGAGGTCTGCTGTGACTCTCTGCATCAGCGCTGGAGCGTTGACATAGCCGAGGATGCGGTTGCAGAACGTCGTTCCATCAGAGAGTTTCTCCGCATCATCTGCTCTGGGCGAAATCGCTATGTGACCGATTCTCTCCCCCGGAATTGCGAGGTCTTTGGAGTGCGAGGTAACGACTATGGAGTTATCGTAGAGTTTGAAAATCCAGGGTGCTTTCTTACCGTCAAATACTATTTTTCTATAAGGCTCGTCGTTTATGAGGTATATTGACTTTTTGTACCTTTTGTTGATGTTCTGGATAGCCTGTGCGAGCGCACGAAGTAAATATTCTCCATAGACCACGCCTGTCGGATTGTTTGGTGAATTTATCAGTATAGCCTTTGTCTTCGGCGAGACAGACTCTTCTATGCGTGAGATGTTTATGCTGAAGTCCTCGTTTGTTGGAACAACTTTCGGGACTCCGCCGTGATTGTCAACATAGAACTGGTACTCAACAAAGTAGGGCGAGAGGATTATCACCTCGTCGCCTGGCTCAAGAATTGTTTTGAGGAGCACGTTGAGCGCGCCCGCAGCGCCGACTGTCATAATGATATTTTTTGCGCTGAAGTCTAGACCTGTCTCCTGACTGTAGTAATTTGCCACTGTTTCTCTGACCCATTCGTAGCCTGCGTTCGGCATATATCTGTGCATTCCTGGCTCTGCACGCTTTACCTCTTCAAGCAACTTCTCTTTGAACTCTTTCGGTGGCTCCATAACAGGGTTTCCGAGAGTGAGGTCAAAGACGTTTTCTACGCCGTATAATTTTTGAAGCCGGATGCCCTCTTCAAACATTTTCCTTATCCAGGAGCCTTGCTGCATAAACTCGTCAATACTTTTTGATATTGCCATTATCTCCTCCGGGCTTTTTTGTTTCTCCTTTACTGGCTGAACTCTTTTTTAGTTGTGCAGGGGTGCTAAACGAGTTCAAGAGCGAGCGAGACCGCATTTCCGCCGCCGAGGCAGAGTGCTGCCAGCCCACGCTTCTTTCCTGTATTTTTCAGGGCGTAGATGAGTGTTGTTACCATTCTTGCACCTGTAGCGCCGATTGGGTGCCCGAGCGCAACTGCGCCGCCGTTTATATTGAGTCTGTCCTCTGGAATCTCCAGTTCCCGCCGCAGCGCCATAGTAGCGACTGCGAAGGGTTCGTTCAGTTCTACGAGGTCAAAATGGTCTATGGCAACATTGAGTCTTTTGAGGATTTTTCTGACAGCCTCTATTGGCGCGAGCATCACCCACTCCGGCTCTATTCCGCTGACCGCGTATGTTATGATTCTTGCAAGAGGTCTGACGCCGAGCTGGCTTGCGCGCCTGTCACTCATAACTATGACTGCGCTTCCGGCATCGCTTATCTGGGAAGCGTTTCCCGCCGTCACTGTTCCATCTTTTTTGAACGCGGGTTTGAGTTTCGCAAGCGATTCTGTAGAGGTGTCTGAGCGGATGCCCTCATCTGTCGTTAGTTGGAGCGGTTCGCCTTTTTTCTGCTCTATACGGACAGGCACGACTTCTGCTTTGAATCTTCCTGTAGTGGTGGCTTCATACGCTTTTTTGTGGCTGTTCATTGCGAACGTGTCCTGCTCCTCGCGCGAAATCTTATATTTCTGGGCGACAAGTTCGCCTGTCTCGCCCATATGGATGTTGTTGTGGATGTCCCAGAGACCGTCAAATATCATAGTGTCAACGAGTTCGCCCTGACCGAGTCTGTAACCTGTGCGGGCATTGCGCAGAATGTATGGTCCATTTGACATAGATTCCATTCCGCCTGCGACCACAACCTCGGCGTCCTGGCACTTTATAGATTGCGCAGCAAGCATAATCGCTTTCAGACCTGAGCCGCAAACTTTGTTTATTGTAAACGCGCCCGCTTTTGCCGGGATACCTGCGCCGAGCGCAGCCTGCCTCGCTGGATTCTGCCCCAGACCCGCGCTGACAACATTTCCCATAATGACCTCTTCCACAGCAGCGGGCTCCAATTCAGCCCTTCTGAGAGCCTCGCGTATTGCTATAGAGCCGAGTTCTGGTGCGCGAAAGGTGGAAAGCCCGCCGAGGAATTTCCCGATAAGCGTCCTGCAGGCGCTGACAATTACCGCTTCCATATCTCCTCCTATCTATGACATACATAAGTAATGGTAATTCGCGTCGGGAATATCTTCAAGCAAATTTTACTTTCTCTTGGGGGCGCGACCCCAACTTATACTGCGAGCATCACCCCAGAGGTTCTCAATATCGTAAAATTTGCGCACTTCCTCTCTAAAAATATGCACCACAACAGAGCCAAAGTCCAGCAGAATCCAACTGGCAGCCTCAATTCCTTCTTTTCCGAGCAGGCAAAACCCCAGATTCTCCAATTCTTCTTCAATCTCCAGAGCGACGCTTTTTGCCTGAACTGAACTGTCGCAACTGCATATGACAAAGTAATCAGCAATCAGAAACACCCTGCTCACATTCAGGACTATAATGTCTTGTGCCTTTTTTGAATCCGCTATTCGTGCGCATTTTATCGCGATATCACGAGATTTCTTCGTCGCTCTCTCCTCCTTTTTCTCTCATTCTTGTGACTTCTGTGAGCGCTGCCTGGACGCAGCAACCTCCAGAGTTATTTCTCCCGCCTCATCCATTTTGACTTTCTCTCTCGCCCTTTTTTCAAAGAATCTCAGAACATAGTAGCAAATTCCTACCGCGAAAGCGGTCGCTATTATGTAAGGATGCGTCAGAAGAACGCCCCAGGACGCATTTATTTTGATTATTCTGGTAGCGCTTGAACCCGTGACCTCCTTGGCAGCCCAGAAGACGCAAATCCAGAACCCCGCACTTGTGACGCGTGAGAAGATTCTGTTATAGAACGCAAGTTTCGCACTCCACTGGAATCTGAAACCGCCATTCCTGATAGCACAGACGATGGATGGGAGGAGACGCCATCGCACTTT
>Ga0315282_10002420_pt1 | contig 34418 bp, 40 predicted proteins | sample YL17G07_20_MG_FD_203693 | JGI IMG/M metagenome (GOLD analysis project Ga0315282, IMG submission 203693) | Sediment microbial communities from Yellowstone Lake, YNP, Wyoming, USA - YL17G07_20 | ecosystem: Environmental > Aquatic > Freshwater > Lake > Sediment | place: USA: Wyoming | collected...
GTTCTGGCCCACGATGGGCTCTCCTCAGAGTAGTACGAGGGCCAGTCAGTCAGCCGGGCCGGCTCACTCGGGCGTCGAGGGTTGCTGACATCCATCCAGTGGATCTTGTCAGGACCGGCCATGTTGCGGGCAAAGGCCAGCTTTCGGCCATCAGGCGACCAGCAAGGGGCGATGTCATAGTGGCCCGCTGTCACCTGATAGTTCCACCGGCTCCGAATGTCGTAGACGTGAAGCGTCAGCCAGTAGCTGGCAGAGTCCGCGGTGGTGGTGTAGGCGAGGCTCCGTCCGTCAGGTGACAAGGTGGGCATGCCCGAGAAGAGCCCGGGGCTGGAAACAGCCGGCCGAGTGGCGCCGACGAACCAGATGCCATCCCAGCTCGTGTAGGCTACCTGTACCCGCGGCCTCGGCGCGGCGAAAGCGCTGGTGGCCATCACGATCATCAGAAGCACCAGCAGTATCAGATACGAACGTCGCTGCATCAGACTCCCTCCTTGAAGGTACGGCAGTTTCGTTCCGGGTTCACCCGGGGTTAAACTTTCAAAGAACGACGAATAATCATATCACAAAATGACCTTAAAGTCAACCCAACCTATTGTTTTTTCACCGAGAATGGACTAAAATATATCCAAGAGGTCTTAATGGAAAACAGAGTTAAATTTGACATTTCGACAACGAGTATTATCAAAATCGTCTTAGCCATATTATTAGTCTGGTTTTTATTTGTTGTCCGCGATATTTTGGTGCTCTTTTTTATTGTTTTAGTCATTGTCGCGTCTTTGGCGCCATTAGTTAATCGGATGTCTCGCTACATCCCGCGGGTTTTGGCAGTGATTATTTTAACAATTATTTTCTTAGGAATTTTAGTGGCGATCGGTTTCGTGATTGTTCCGCCAATTATTACCGAATTAAAACAATTAGCAATAAATTTGCCGATTATCGCCGAAAGGTTTGGTCCGCTTTATAATAATGTCCAAAATTCCATTTCCAATTACCAGCAAGATCTTTTTAATGTTTCTTCTCAGCTTACCAAAGTCTCCTCTGGTCTTTACAACACCACCCTCGGCTTTCTTTCTGGCATTGTCGCGGTTTTGACCATTTTGGTTTTATCTTTTTACATGCTTTTAGAGCAAGAAGCTCTGAAAAATTTTATTAATTCGACCATTCCTTGGACCAAGAAAGAAAAAGCCGTTGAATTAATGCATCAAATTGGTCAAAAAATGGGTAATTGGCTTCGGGGCCATATTCTCTTAATGTTTGTCGTCGGTGTTTTAGATGGTATTGCTTTAGTTACTTTGGGGGTGCCGTACGCTTTAACTTTGGCGGTCTGGGGAGGAATAACCGAGCTTGTTCCATATGTTGGTCCGTGGCTTGGTTTAATTCCTGCCTCTGTGATTGCCTTTACCGTCTCGCCGCTCAAAGGGCTTTTAATCTTAATTGCTTTTATTGTGATCCAGCAGCTGGAATCCCAATTTCTCGCCCCAAAAATTTTGGGCAAAGCGGTTGGTCTTTCGCCAGTGATTATTATTTTAGCCTTGCTCATTGGCGCCAAATTAATGGGAATATTGGGCGTGATTATCGCCGTGCCGGTTGCCGCCGCTTTAAGCGTCTTGGCTCAAGAGTGGCCGGAAATTAAAAGCTTAAGAAATCAATAAAATGCTCAACCGAAAAGTCAAAAAGCTTTTCAAGGAGCAGGCAGAATATTACTCGATTGAAAGTAGCACGGCAAAAAGTTCACCTTTGGTGAAGCTTTTTTTAGAATGGGCGAATAAATCTCCTAAAAAACAAATTAAAATTGGTGAATTTGGCGGCGCGGCGGGTCAACTTTTAGCGGAGCTCGATAAAATTTCACCTTCGAGTATCAAGCCTTACAATATCGAGATCGTTAAAAATTATGGCGATCGGCAAGTTTTGAAGAAAATTAAATTTTTTGAAGGCTCAATTCTTAACCCTTTGTTCGACGACAATTTTTTTGATTGTTTAATTATTCGTGATGTTTTACACCATCTCGTCGGAAAAAATTTAAAAGAAACCGCCGCAAATCAGGAAAAGGCTTTGTTGGAATTAAAAAGATTAATAAAGCCAGGCGGCATTGTTTTAATTGAAGAATTGGTGACTGAGTCGCAATTGTCATCAAGAATTATTTACGGACTATCAAAGCTTAATTCAAAACTTGGCTTCAAAAGTAAATCGTTTGAAATCATCCCAGATATGATCATTTCATTTTTGACGGAAAAAAGTCTTGGCAGAATCATCTCTGAGATTTTTGAAAAAGAAAAAATTAAGATCGACAAAATTCCTTGGAATCAAGAACTCAAATCCCGCCTGATGCATCTAGGCGCCAAAAATTGGAAGATAATTTTGGCGATAACTAAAAAAGAACAATAATGTTTTTTTAATGGTGCGCGCTACTGGGATCGAACCAGTGACCTGTCGCCAAGGCGACCGCTCTACCGCCATCTAAATTTATTATTGTAAAAGATTTTGTTAATGGTGGGCTCGTGCAGATTTGAACTGCAGACCTACCGCACGTCAAGCGGTCGCTCTACCACTGAGCTACGAGCCCATATCAATTTTTGAATTTCTCAATTCATAATTCTGAATTGAACAATTGAATTATTGTTATTCGTATTCTTTCAAAACTTCTTTAATTTTCTCTTTAATTTGATTGGCCGCATCGAGGGATCCTTTGTCAGTGTTTAAAATCGTATCAGCGTATTTTTTCATTGGATGAATGTATTTGTCATGCATTGGTTTGACATTTTGCATATACCACTCAATTGATGAACGAAGATTCTCGATCGTTACGCCACGCTCCTCAATATCGCGTAAAAGTCGGCGAGCCAAGCGGATGTCGGGCGCAGCCTCGAGATAAACTTTCCAATCCAGCATATTGCGTATTTTTTCATCGTTAAAAACTAAAATTCCTTCAAGAACAATAACCGGTTTTGATTCGAGCGGTATTTTTGCTTTGGTTTGTTGGTGAAGTTGATAATTATACACAGGTGCCAAACAAGATTTTCCGGCGATTAAATCTACTAAGTGCTTTTCTAATAAATCATTGTCAAAGGCGCTGGGCTGATCGAGATTAGCCCTTTCCCATCGATCGAGCCGTTTGACCCTCTCACCCTTAAAATATTGATCTTGGGAAATAACTAAAATTTTACCATCAAAATAATCCTTTAGTGCTTCAATCACAAAAGTCTTACCAGAGGCCGTTCCACCTATAATTCCAATAATGAATGGCTTTTTACCCATCGTGAGGTAATTTTAACAGATTTAGGATAATCTTGCAATTAGCCTTTTTTAATTTTTATCTTGGTTACTTTTGGCTTGATTGGCTCGACTTTAAGCACGACAATTCGGAGTTGCCCATCTTTAATTGTTGCTTCCGCTTTGTCGGCAATCACCTCGGTTGGTAGAGGAATTCTGCGCTGAAATGATCCATAATTTACTTCTTTACGATAGTACCCCTCATCTTTTTCTTCCGCTTCTTCTTTACGAACACCCTCAATATCCACAAACTCATCGCCTACCTCGATTTGTAAATCCTCTTCTTTTACCCCAGGAATATCAGCAGTGACAACTACTTCTTTTTCAGTCTGCCGAACATTTACCAGTGGCGCCATCAAGGCACGCATCCGAAGCCGCGGGGTAGGCCAATCTTCGTCTTCAAAAATTCGATCAATGTCGCCAAAAGGCGTCCAAGGCATTAATTGTCTTGGCATGCTTCTTACACCTCCCTTCTCTTCCCTCTGTTCTTCAAGGAATAAATCCTCTAAAGACTTTTGAAAAATCTCAGAAATGCGTAGGGCTAAGGGAAGAGACGGCAAACACCGGCCGCGCTCGACCGAGATAATCGATTGTCTCGATATTCCCAGTCTTTCGGCCAATTCCTCTTGAGTAAGGTTTTGCTCTTCCCTTAGATTTTTAAGCCTACGGGAGATTCTTCTGATATAAATTTTCATATTAAGTCTCCACCAAAAATTGTAAAGAAAACTTTACATTTTGTCAAGAGTATTTTTATAACTTGACAAATTTTATAGCGGTTGTTACTATCAAAAAAATGCCCAAAGGGGGAAGTGATGGAGACTGCTAAGGACGGGGCGTTAATGACCGTGGTTCGCAAGCTGCTCACTGATGTCCGTAAGCGTTGCTTTTTACGAGGATTTTTTGGGCTGCCTTGGTGCAAGAGAAGGGGCGAGTCGCCCTTCGGTGGCAGTATCGCGGTCTATGAGGAGAGGGGCTATCTAGTTGTGGTTTGGCAACAGGATGGCAATGGCCCAGTTTGTACCCGAACCTATACTCCGGGGCCTAGATCAGATTTGGAAAGCGAGATTCGCCACATTATCTGCCAAGCGGGTATACCGCTTGCGGGTCCGCGCTAGCGCGGACCCTTACTCTTTATCAATAATTTCGCCGATTTTTTTCAAACGAACACGCGCAGGTTCTTTCATTTTTAATCGAATATAGCGGAGTCCGACACTGTCCGCAGCGTCGATGAATTCTTTGGGAAATTTTCTTTTAAGTTTTTCTAAAACCAATTTTCGAGGGATGACTCTTTGGGTGTTTGTGGCGCTACGTATCGTGGCTCTTTTAAGACAGGTTCTTTTATCCAAAATACAAAGGATAAGAGTTATGTCATATTTTTTTCTAAGCCCGTAGAATAGCCTCAGGGTAAGTTCGGGGTGGTTAGTCCCCAATTCTAAAAAGATATCTTTTCGGATTTTTTTTAAATCTCGAAAAAGTTGTTTGCGGGCGATGATAGTACCTTTAACGCTGGCCGTCAGGCTTTTGTTAATATATTTTTTAACGTAATGGTATAAATCGATGAAAAGAAATTTAGGGTATTTTTTCATTAATCTCTCAATTAGAGTTGTCTTGCCGCAACCAACCGGTCCGACAAAAACAATAAGTTTATTCATGGCTTGATTATATATAATTTATCTTAACGATGGGAGTATGGTTTTACTAAATATTCTTTAGATATTGATTTTTATATAGTATTTGTAAAGATGTATGTAGGCAGTATCCCAAAGGAGGGCGAGGATAGTGTTTCCTGAAAACCTTCTCAGTGCCTTAGACTTTTCTCGCCAGCAGTTAGATTCGCTTTTTGCTCTGGCGGATCGGTATGCGGAAGATCCACCACGCGAACTTCTGAGGGGTCTGACAGTCTGCACCTTCTTCTACGAGCCGAGCACGCGGACACGGCTAACGTTTGAGGCCGCAGCTCAGAGACTGGGTGCCCATGTCCTTTCAGTGCCGGATGCGAAGGTTTCCTCAGTTGTCAAAGGGGAGACGATCGAGGATACGGCGGTGATCTTGAGTGGACTTGCCGATCGCGAGCGCCTTGCCGATCTTGTCATCTTTCGTCATCCTGAGGTTGGTTCGGTCGCGAGGGCAGCGGCAAAAGCGACGATCCCGGTGATCAACGCCGGCGATGGCGAAGGTGAGCATCCGAGCCAGACCGCCCTCGATTTGTACACCCTCGAGAGGAAGCTCGGATCGATCGACGGTCTGCATATCGCCATGGTCGGCGACCTTTGCTACGGCCGGACACCCCATTCTCTCGGTCGAGGCCTATCTCTTTACGAAGGCGTCCACGTTTATCTCGTCGCCCCGAGCGAACTGGCCGCCCCTGAGGAACTGGTGGCTGAATTGGTCAGCCGAGGTATCCGGGTTCACCAGACGGAGAACCTTGATGAGGTTTTACCTCACGCCAGAGTATTCTATGTCACCCGGGTCCAGAAGGAACGCATCAAGGACGCAGACCGTTACAGCCACCTCAAGGGCTGTTATCGCATCGATGGCCGATGTCTTGACGCGATGAGACCTGATGCCCTGATAATGCATCCGCTCCCTCGAGTGGATGAGATCGCGCCCGAGGTGGACGATGACAGTCGGGCCATCTACTTCGAACAGGCCTGTAACGGCATCCCTGTGAGGAAAGCAATTCTCGCCGAGATGCTAAACAGGGCTAGGTATAGGGGGCAGGCATAAGCCTGCCCCCGTTGTGATTTATCTAAATTCTATCTTGACATATCACTTTATTTCTGTTAAACTATGGCTACGACATGGGGCTATGGCGGAAAGCCAAAGCACCGTGAAATGGGGCTATATAGATTCGACAGGAAAGGATTTTAACAATATCAAGTCGAGAAGGCTACGACTCTCGTAAAACTCGTGGCAAACCACTAAACGCTAACAAGCAATTAGTTCCTGCTTTAGCCCTAGCGTAAGCTAAGGCTAGCACGTCATTCCGATTGTTGGTTAACCGATCGGAAATGGCGCCAACCGTTAACCTTAGGGGATGGGAGATCGTCCTGGTACTATCCTTGAAACAAACGAGGGCAAAACTTACGCTTGTCAATTATTGTTAAATAATTTCTTGGACGCCGGAGCATTACCGGCTAGCTCCACCATCGAAAAAACCACCGTGGCGGTGGTTTTTTCGTATAAAAGATTTTATCCACAGATTAGTAGATAATTAAATTTACAGGAGACATTTAGACCCTTGACAAACTTTTCCCCTGTGATAAACTCTATACCGTGTTGTCAAAAAGCTCTTTAGCAATTAAAGCAACATCAAGAGAAGATAGTTAGTTTCGAATGTCTCAAGGACGGGACTTAGTTACTCTTTTCTTCGCTGGAGGTTTATTATTTGTACACCGAGTAAGCCGGGTCGCCTGGACACTTTCTGTCAGAAGCGAGTACCCGCAAGGGGAGAAATACGGGGGAAAGCCAAAAATAACCTCACAATTTGGAAACAAAAATCTCTAATAAAAAAATTTAATCAGCTATTTATACCCATTATCGTGGGTGGGGGAATTATTATTTTAAATTTGACCGGTAATGTTAGTTTTGATATCAAAAAAGCGAAAGCTGCTGATATCAATATTCCGGTTCAAATTGAATCTACCCAGATCGAAAAGGCAAAGGAACTTATTGATAATGTTGCGCCAGTGATTAATACGCCCGAGGCCAACAGTGGCACAAACACTTTATCAACCACGACCCCAGAAGGATTTTTGGCTAAACCATTGATCACTGAAACAAAAACCACTGTGGTTAAACAACCGGTCCAATCTCGGATAGTGCCTACGGGTGTCTATTTGGTCAAAAAAACCACAATTAAAGGCGGAACCTACTATGAAAAAGCGGTCGGAAATGTTTTCCCATACGGCTATTGTACTTATTATGTCGCCTCAATCCGACCGATTCCTTGGAGAGGGAATGCCGGCACGTGGCTATCCGGCGCACGGGCAGCCGGTTTCGCAACTGGTAATACGCCGCAAGTCGGGGCGATCATTGTTACTTCAGAAAGTGCAGCTGGCCATGTTGGTATTGTTACTGCGGTTAACGGCAATGAAATTACTATTACCGAAATGAATTATCATGGGTTTGGGGTAATTTCTTCGCGAACGATTTCAACTTCATATAGCGCAATCAAGGGCTACATCTACTAATTAAAAGATAATCACTATAAAATGAAATTGTGATTATAGCGATTATCATTGTTTCGGTTATCCTATTAATACTATTATTTATCTTAGTATCGAATTTTCTGTCATCTTATTTTGGGTCGCCCTACTTAAAATCAAAAAGAGAAATAATTCAAAAAGTGCTTAAAACTACCAAGCTCAAACCGGGGGAAATTCTCTATGATCTCGGTTGCGGCAAAGGGGATGTTTTGATAGAAGTAGAAAAAATAGGCGCTAAAGCAATCGGCTACGAAATCTCGCCGTTTTATTATTTATGGGCAAAAGGCCGAACGCATCGTCATAAAAATATCGAAGTCAGATTCCAAAATATTGAACGCCTCGATTTATCCAAAGCTGATGTAATTTACTGTTATTTAATGCCGTCGATCCTGAGAAGGTTGGCAACAAAATTCCAGAAAGAGCTCAAAAAAACCACCCGTCTTATTTCTATTGATTTTCAGATAAAAAATATGCATTTAGCCGATAAACTTAAAGTCCAAAACCATACTATTTATATTTATCGTTCTATTCTTTGAGTTCACGCTCGGTCTGTCGTTGAATATCTCTTTTTTTAAGTTCTTCGCGGTGGTCGTAGAGCTTTTTGCCACGGGCTAGGGCGATTTTTAATTTCGCCTTACCTTTTTTCAAATATAGTTCCAAAGGTACTAAAGTATAATTTTTTTGTTGGGTTTTGCCGATTAGCGATCGAATCTCCGATTTATGCAATAAAAGTTTGCGTGATCTTTCCGGCTCTTTGGTATTGGCGATATGCATATTTAAAATCCAGGCTTCGTTACCTTGAATTCTGGCAAAAGTGCCGTCTAAATTAGCGCGATGATCACGGATAGCTTTAATTTCCTCGCCAGTCAGCACTAAACCAGCCTCGAAGGTTTCTCCGATTTCATAAAGCATTCGCGCTTTTTTATTTTGAGCAAGAGTTGGCATAACTTTATTATACCCGATGATTTGACACATGATAAGATGATTAATACTATAAGATCAACGATGGAAATAAAATTGCAAAGACTTTCGCGTAAGGCGATTATCCCAAAATATGCTCATCAGGGCGACGCTGGACTGGATTTATTTTCGCAAGAAAATTATACGCTTGAGCCGCTCGAGCGACATGAATTTGATCTGGGGTTTGCCTTAGAGCTGCCGGCTGGCGCGGTTTCACTTATTTGGGATAAAAGCGGATTAGCGATAAAACATGGCCTTCATTTGCTCGGCGGGGTTATTGATTCCGGTTATCGAGGTGAATATAAAGTTATTATGATAAATCTTGGATCAAAGCCATATAAAGTTGAAAAGGGTGATAAAATTGGTCAGCTTTTAATTCAGCCAGCTATGCATGTTACAATAAAAAAAACAAAAAAATTATCAAATAGCAGTCGCGGCCAAGGCGGCTTTGGGAGTACTGGAGCAAAATGATCATTGGACTATCGGGGACTTTCGGCGCGGGCAAAGACACTATTTCGCAGTATCTTGTTAAAAAAGGATTCCAGCATATTTCTTTGTCCGACATAATTAGGGCAGAAGCCAAAAAAAGAAGAATTGGACATGACCGGGATTCTCTTCGGGAGTTGGGCAATGTTTTAGTTAAAGAAAACGGAGAAGAAGTTTTGGCAAAAATTGCGATGCAGCGCCAACGTAAACCAAACTTGGTTTTATCTAGTATTCGCCGGATCAAGGAAATTGATTATTTGCACACTTTTAAAGATTTCAAATTCTTATTTGTTGATGCGCCGATTAAAATCAGATATGGGCGGTTGCATAAACGCGGCCGCATTGGCGAAGGTACAATGAGTTTTGAAGATTTCAAGACAAAAGAAAAATTAGAAATGTCTGGAAAAAGTACCCAACGGCTTGATTTGTGCAAGAAAAAGGCAGATGTTTTAATTAATAATTCCAAAACCGAAAAACATTTATTCAAACAAATTGATAAGATAATTACAAAGGAGGCGTATGCCAAATAGAAAAATTAGAAATCAGAAAATTGAAATCCGAAATATTAAGAAAGACAAATACAAACGGCCGAGTTGGGATGAGTATTTTTTGAATCTTGTTGAGATTGTTGGGACACGAAGTACCTGTGATCGTGGCAGGCCAAGCTGTGTTATTGTCAAAGACCGCCGAGTTTTGGCAACAGGCTATGGTGGATCGCCGATTGGTCAGCCTCATTGCGATGATGTGGGTCACGAAATGCAGAAACAGATTGATGAAGAGGGGAATATTTCTGAACATTGTGTCAGAACCTTGCATGCTGAAGTCAACGCTCTTTGTCAGGCAGCAAAGTTTGGCATCTCAATCGACGGTGCCACTTTATATATTAAATTTACGCCCTGTTACACCTGCGCTAAAATGGTCGTTAACGCGGGGATTAAGAGGGTGGTTTCGCAGGTGAAATATCATGCCGGCGCTAAGACAATGAAACTTTTCAAACAAGCCGGCGTCAAATTAGAAATTAAAGAGAATAAAGTGGCAACATATGAAAGGCAATGATGAGTTTAAAATCGTCCGATCCAAAAGTAGCAAAACTTATTGAGGCAGAAGAAAATCGTCAACAGAATGTTTTGGAGATGATCCCTTCAGAGAACATTACCAGTCCCGAAGTCCGCGAAGCTTTGGGATCGGTTTTTAACGACAAATATGCTGAAGGCAAGCCACACGCCCGTTACTATGGCGGCAATCAAATTATTGACAAAATCGAAGACTTAGCGGTTGAAAGACTTCTCAAAATTTTCAAACTTTCTCCGGCGAAATGGCATGCCAATGTCCAGCCTTATTCCGGATCGCCGGCGAATATCGCGGTTTATTCGGCTTTTTTGAAGTTCGGCGACAAAGTAATGGGAATGCGTCTTGATCAAGGTGGACACATTACGCATGGCTTGCCCATCAGCCTCGTGGGTAAGGCTTACAATTTTGTTTCATATGGAGTTGATCCCAAGACCGAAAAACTCGATTATGATGAAATTGCAAAGATAGCGAAGAAAGAAAAACCGAAGATGATCGTTTGCGGTTACACGGCTTATTCGAGAATTATAGACTTTAAAAAATTTGCCGAAATTGCTCGCTCGGTGAACGCCTATTTATTCGCTGATATTGCCCACATCGCTGGTTTAATTGTCGGTGGAGCTCATCCAACCTGTTTCCCCTACGCTGACGTGGTTTCGAGCACAACTCACAAGACTCTTAGGGGTCCCCGAGGAGGATTTATTATCACACGAGAGGAATATGCCGAAAGGGTTGATAAGGCGGTTTTTCCAGGGTGCCAGGGCGGTCCACATGAACACCAAATTGCCGCAGCGGCTGTTTGTTTCGGTGAGGCAATGGATCCAGATTTCAGGAATTACGCTCAGCAAATTGTCAAAAACGCCAAAACTTTAGCTAAAGCTTTACAAAAATTGGGCCTGCGTATTGTCAGCGGCGGCACTGATAATCATTTAATGCTAGTTGATTTACGCAGCTTAAAAATGACCGGCAAGCAAGCGCAATTAATGCTTGAAGAGGTTGGCATTGTTGTCAATAAAAATACAATACCTTACGATCCAGAAAAACCGTTTGTTGGTTCTGGCATTCGTATCGGCACGCCGGCAGTGACAACGCGGGGAATGAAAGAAAAAGAAATGGAAAAAATTGCCGAATTGATTGTGGCAACGTTAAAGCAGGAAGTGCCAAAAGAAAAAATCCAAAAAGAAGTAATTGGCTTGTGCAAAAAGTTCTCGGTGAAATAATGTCTTCATATGGTGCAAAAAGAAGAATTTATCCATTGGTTGGATATAATCCAGAAGTTGTTGCTGTCGCCTTTGGAAAGTGCTCGCGAACGCCTGACCCTTTTGATGTAACAATAAAAGATTTAGATGCTGACAAGTCCAGACGCTTTCACGAAAAGTGGATCATCGGTTATGGGCATTCATCAGTCGCCGAGCATGCAGTTTTGTCAATGGCGATTGAAAATGTATCAATCTTGGCGACTAAAGTAATTGAAGATAATCGTTTAGCATCATACACTGAAAAATCAACGCGATATCAACAGTTTGATAAAAACCACTATTATAAGCCGAAAAATATTTTAGCTTCACCATTGGGTAAATTATATAAAGAGACGGGTGATTATCTTTTTGATACCTATGAAAAAATCGTCGCCAAGATGTTCGAATTTATTGAAAAGAAATATCCCAAAGATGACGAGATCGAGGAAAAAGCATATCGGGCGAAAACTAAAAATAAAGTTTTTGATAATTGCCGATATATGTTACCAATCGCTACCCAGACAAATTTGGGCATGACTGTTAATGCCAGGCAGCTTGAGTACGCCATAATTAAAATGTTGTCACATCCGCTAGAAGAAGTTCGACAAATCGGAAAGGAAATTAAAAAAGCCTCTTTTAAAGTTACGCCAACGCTAATTCAATATGCGGATTACAATGATTTTATCGCTACTACGAACAAGGCGTTAATGAGTCTTTCAAAAAAATATTTAAAAAATCATACCACGCGCAGCGGTAAAAATGACAATTCTCAAAAGCCAGTCATTTTGGTCAAATACGATAAAGATGCCGAGAATCGAATAATCACATCGTTGCTATATAGACACACCACGCTGCACTATGGGGCAGTCGAGAAAATGGTTAAAAAATTAAATAAAAAAACTAAAGAAGAAATCATTGATAAAACATTGAGTAAATTGAAAAAATATGACCGTCCACCACGCGAATTAGAAAATACCTCATACATCTTTGACATTCTAATGGATTATGGAGCTTTCAGAGATGTCCAGCGGCATAGGATTTGTACTCAGATAAATCAAATGGTTACCATCGAACACGGTTATTCAACGCCTGACGAGATTGTCGAGGCGGGTTACAAAAAAGATTACGAAGGCTTAATGGAAAAAGCAGCCGAGGCATTTTTGAAAATATCAAAGAAGTATCCTTACGAGGCCCAATATCTTGTTCCCCTGGGCTATAAAAAAAGGACACTGATGACTTTCAACTTACGAGAACTTTATCATTTTATTCGATTAAGAACCGCACCAAACGGCCATATTTCATATCGCCGCATTGCTCAAGAAATTTATAAAGAGATTAAAAAAGTACACCCAATTTTAGCCAAATATATAATGGTAGATTTAACATAAAATGAAAAAAAATCCATATCCGGGGAAATTTATTGTTTTTGAGGGGCTTGATGGGGCGGGCTCATCGACACAAATTGAATTGCTATCCCAAGCCTTAAAGAAAAAGGGGCGAAATGTTATTATCACTAAAGAGCCGACGAATAATATTATTGGCGGGTTGATTCGAGGACAATTAACTAAAGACTGGAACTCAAGCATGGAATGCCTCCAGCTTTTATTTGCTGCGGATCGCGCCCATCATTTAGACCGCTTGATTATCCCAGCACTTAAAGATAAAAAAATAGTTCTTTGCGACCGGTATTTTTTCTCAACTGTTGCCTATGGTTCATTAGATTTGGATAGAAATTGGCTTTTAGAAATCAATGATCAGTTTATTTTACCGGATCTAATTATTTTACTTCAAGTCTCGCCAAGAGAATGTTTAAAGAGAATGCATGAAAATCGTTTTCAATTAGAACTTTTTGAGGAGGGAAAAAAACTGAAAAAAGTTTGGACAACATACGCGTGGCTGGCTCGGAAATTTTCCGGCGTTAAGATTATGGATGGCCAAAGGGAAGTTGACGTTATTGCCAGCGAAATTTTAAATATCACCAGAAAATACACTAGCTGAATTTAGAAAAGTCCTATTCATAGCCGAATTTTTTAATAAACCATTTTTTGACAATTTGGACTAAAACCAAATATGCCAGAACCATTGCCATTAAAATTAAGAAAAATAACAAAGGCAAGGGGACAAACCCCATTAATCGTCCTAAAAAAGTGTAGGGCAAAACCGCAGCCAAAATCACAATGGCTAAAGTTGCCAAAAGAAATGTTTTGCTCGGCCGAGATTCAATAAAGGGAATTTTGGCAGTCCGGATAATATAGACAACAAAAACTTGAGTCGCCAGCGATTCGACAAACCAACCAGTATGAAAAAGCTCTGGTGTAGCGTGGAAAATATACCACATAATGCCGAAAGTGGCGAAATCGAAAATGGAACTAATGGGACCGATGTAGATCATAAATTCTTTAATAAAATTAATATTCCAGGGTTTTGGTTTGTCGAGGTAGTCCTTATCAACCTCGTCGGTGGGCAAAGCGACCTGCGAGACATCATACAAGAAATTGTTTAATAGAATTTGTGGCGGCAACATCGGTAGAAATGGCAAAAACAAACTGGCACCAGCCATTGAAATCATGTTGCCGAAATTGGAGCTCGAGCCCATTTTGATGTATTTGATCACATTGGCGAAAACCTTCCTGCCTTCAGTGACGCAGTCAGCCAAAATGGTTAAACTTTTCTCTATCAAAATGATTTGGGCAGTTTCTTTGGCAATGTCAGTGGCATTGTCTACGGAAATGCCAACATCGGCGATCTTGATTGATGGCGCATCGTTAATGCCGTCACCAAGAAAGCCGACCGTATGATTATTTTTTCGCAAGGCTTTGATTACTCGCTCCTTTTGTAACGGCGTTACCCGGACAAATAAGTTAATATTCTCAATAGTTTTTTCCAACTCGAGATCATTTAAAGCTTCGATTTTTTCACCAGAAATTGCCCCGCTTATTTTAAAGTTCAATTGGTTGCAGATGTTTCGACTGACCAATTCATTATCGCCAGTTATAATTTTTAATTTTACGCCAGAATTTTCCAACTGGCTGATCGCTTCTTTGGCGGATTCTTTGGGCGGGTCAAGAAAGGCGATAAAGCCGGCAAAGGTTAATTCTTTCTCGTCTTGGGACTCGAAATTTAGCCCAGAAGGGACAGTTCTATAAGCCACTGCCAGCACGCGGAAGCCTTCTTTGCTAAAACCATCATACAAGCCTTCAAGCTTTTTTTTGGCCGCGTCATTAAGATCAATTTCTCGCCCGCCCAGAATATATTTTCTCGAACGTTTGAGAATTTCCTCGGGCGCGCCCTTGCTGATGAGCTGCAGACCATTTTGGTTTTTGATGACTACTGAATTCAGACGCCGCTCAAAATCAAAGGGAATCTCATCAATTTTTTCATAATCTTTTAAATCAAATTGGCGATAGTTGACCACGGCTTTGTCAATTAGGTTCTCTAAGCCTGACTGGAGTTTACTATTAATATAGGCGAGTTTGAGAATTTCCTCATTTTCGCGGCCATCGGCATCACAATGCTTGATCAAGGTGATTTCGTTAATGGTGAGCGTGCCGGTTTTGTCGATGCATAAAACATCCATGGCGCCGAAGTTTTGGATTGAAGCCAATTCTTTGATGATGACTTTCTTTTTAGCCATATCGATCGCACCCTTGGAAAGATTAATGGTGACAATCATTGGTAGCATCTCGGGTGTGAGTCCGACGGCGATAGCCAGGGAAAAAAGCAAGGATTCGACCAAATTGGCCCTGAATAAAGCATTGATCACGAAAATAAAAAACACCAACAAAAAAGTGAAACGGATCATGAGCCAAGTAAAACCATTGATTCCTTTTTGAAAGGAAGTTGGTGGCTGAACGTCAGCGATTTTTTCCGACAATTTACCGAATTCAGTCGCTCGGCCGGTCTTAATGACAATCCCCCGACCAAAACCGCTTTGAACATTGGAGCCCATAAAAGCTAAATTATTGACATCGTAGATTGTTTTTACCCGCCGATTATCAGACTGTTCAGTTTTTTTAACTGGAAAAGACTCCCCGTTTAGGGTTGACTGATTAATATAGAGATCTTTGGCATGGGTAATTCTTAAATCAGCGGGAATCATTTTGCCAGGCTCGAACTCAATGATATCGCCGGGAACAATTTCTTTCAGCGGAATTTCGACAATTTTGCCCCCCCTCAAAACTCGGGCGGTGATTTTCACCAAAGCCCGCAATTTTTCGGCAGATTTTGAAGCATTATGTTCTTGGACAAAGCTTAAAACTGCACTTAAAACTGCCATTAGAATAATAATGATTGAATTAATCCGCTCGCCCAAAATAATTGAGACAATGGCGACAAAAATCAAAGTGATAACCAGGGGATTTAAGAACTTGCTTAAAAAATGTAAAATCAAGCTCTTCTTGTTTTGGGTTGTAATTATATTTGGGCCGAACTGAGCTTGACGCTTGAGAGCTTCCTCGGTGCTGAGACCCAGGCTACTTTCAGTTTCCATATTAAAAATTTCCCTCCCTTCACATTCTAGCAGATTTTTCTTGCCAGATATAGCTATTGGGTGTAAAATAAATTTAAGGAGTCTCATGCAAGAAACCGATGATTTAAGTGATCATAAGGAAATTGGACGAAATTTAGGTCTTTTTAGTTTCAGTCGAGATGTGCCGGGAACGGTTTATTGGTGGCCGAAAGGCAACACGCTTTTCAATTTGATTGTCGATGACCTTAAAATCCGTCTAGCCCTGCAAGGATATCATGATATCAAAACGTCGATGATCATTAGCGCCGAGACTCTTAAAAAAAGCGGCCACTATGATAATTACCGTGATAAACTCTTCTTTGTCGGGAACGAGAAAGAGATGGCTGCAAATAAAGTTAATTGGTGCCTAAAACCAATGAATTGTCCGGGCTCGATTATGATTTTTAACGAGGAGATGCGCTCTTATAAAGATTTACCGCTCAAGTTTTCGGAGGTTGGCACGGTTTACCGTTACGAACAGCCAGGCGAGGTTAATGGTCTTTTCAGAGCAAGAGCGCTGACGATTGATGATGCCCATATTTATTGCACCGAAGATCAAATTGAGCCAGAGATTATTAAATTGATCGATTTTATTTATGAAACCTACAAGCGTTATGGTTTTGAAGATATATCAGTCGAACTTTCAATGAAGCCGGAGAAATCAATCGGCACTGATGAACAATGGCAAAAGGCTGAAGATGGGTTAGTTAAGGCATTAGATGATGCAAAAATCAGATACAAAGAAAACAAAGGCGAAGGGGCTTTCTATGGACCCAAAATCGATTTTCATATCAAAGATTCTCTGAACCGTTCTTGGCAACTAGGGACGATCCAGCTCGATTTTGCCATGGCTGAAAGATTAGATGCAAACTACATTGATAAAGACGGATCAAAAAAACATCCGGTGATGATTCATCGGGCGATTCTGGGCTCGGTCGAACGATTTATCGCCGTTTTATTAGAGCATACTGCCGGCGCGTTACCAAGCTGGCTTTCGCCGGTGCAAGCGATAATTTTGCCGGTCTCGGAAAAACATTTAGATTATGCTAAGAAAGTGGCCAAAGAAATGGGCGATATTAGAATCGAAATTGATTCACGAAACGAATCGATTAACAAAAAAATCCGCGATGCCGAATTGCAAAAAATCCCCTATATTATCGTGGTTGGCGATAAAGAAGAGAAGGACAACACGATTACTGTTCGTACACGCGGCTCCAAAGAACTAAAAACTCAAAAGGTAAGGGATTTTACTTTAAAGGAGGTATGATGACCGTCTTGGTGACTTTTTTTGGTGTCATTTTAATCCTATCAGGGCTCATTTTTTGGGTTGTCAGCGGCGGCACACTTTTGCATAATGCTAATGTATTTTTTAATCCGATTACAATTTTCGCGATACTGCTAGGCTTGTTTGAGTTCTATCTAGCTTTTAAGATTATTCCCAACAAGAAATTGTGGAGTGAGATTGTGGCTATCTTTTTATTTTTTGCCTTTTTCGCTGTTATAGCTTTCTTATTTTTGTCTTAAATTTGATCTGATGGCTAAGAACATCGAAATTGAGATCCAAGTTCAGTTAGAAAATATTCGACCTCTAAAATCTTTTTTAAATAAAAAAGCCAAATTTTTGCGTCAAAGCCGACAAATTGATTATTACTATACCCCGGTCCATCGTAATTTTTTAGCAAAATATCCGGCTGTTGAATGGCTAAGGCTACGTAAGACCGATAAAGGGTGTTCAATCAATTATAAATATTGGCATGTGGACGAAGAAGATCGCAGCCACTATTCTGATGAATATGAAAGCTCTATAGATGATATTGATCAGCTAAAATTGATTTTACAAGCGCTCAATTTTAAGCAAATCGCCATCGTTGATAAACAACGTCAGGATTACAAATATCGTTCTTATATTATTTCTATCTGCCAAGTAAAAAAATTGGGTGAATTTGTGGAGATCGAATTCGAAGGGAAAACTACTAAAAGGCCGGTAGAAATTACTAAAGACATGATCAAATTTCTAAAAATCGTCGGTGTCGGCAAAATCACCCGCAACTATAACGGTTATCCTTTTATTCTACTTTTTCCCAAAAAAGTTAAATACGAAGAATTCTAAGAATTAATTAATTTTTCTAAAACTTGCCAGCGCCGTTTTTTTTCGGCGGCAGACACATCGTCTTTGAGCTTTGCGGCGGCGGTGCCAGGGCGGGGGGAATACTGGGCGATGTAGGCCTTGTCGAATTTGATTTTTTTACAGAGTTTAACAGTGTTATTAAATTGCTCTTTAGTCTCGCTTGGAAACCCTACTATTATATCAGTCGTCAACTTAATATTTGATATTTGATATTTAATTTTTGATATCAAGGCCAAATATTGGCCGCTAGTGTATTTCCGACTCATTTTTTTTAAGATCTCGTCATCGCCAGATTGTAAAGGTAGATGTAATTTACGCGGCCATTTTTTAAGTTTAGCAATTACGTTAATAATCTCATCGGTCATATCATGCGGATTAGAACTTATAAAATTAAATTTAAAATTACCTTTCACTTTATCAATTGTCTTCAATAATTTTGCAAAGCCATATTGATAGCTATTAACATTTTGTCCGAGGAGTAAAATTTCCTTGCATCCGCTGCGGACTGCTTCTTTTGTCTCAACAATAATGTCTTCTAATTTTCTCGATATTTCTCGTCCACGGGTATAAGGAACCGCACAATAAGAGCAGAAATTATCGCAACCAGTCATAATAGGAACGTAAGCGATATCGTTATCCTTTTCGTGTTTCGGCTTGATCTTAAAATAATTGTTATCTGATCCTCCAACATTCTGCAGAATGTTGGAACGTTTTTGGAGAATATTTTTAAGATTTAAGAGGTTTTTAATGAGGACAAATCGAATCCCTTTTTGGGCGAATTTTTTGAGGTCAGCCGGCAAAACACATCCAGTGATCAAAATTTTTTTATTTAAACTTTGCCAAATTTTGGTTTTACCCCAGATCCGATCAACTGCTTTCTGACGTACTGAACAGGCATTAACAATAATTAAATCAGCTACTTTCTCATCGCTCTGGCAGTATCCCTGCTTTTCTAAAATAGTGGCGATCCTCTCCGAATCGCTCACATTCATCTGGCAGCCAAGTGTGAAGATAAAATATGTTTTCAACCGAAAAGAATGTTTCATCTTTTAAAAAAAGGGGTGGCCCTGAGCTCAAGCGTTCAAGCCCAGGGCCGGTAAGGCGGGGCTACTTCGGTGTGGCGGTCGTTTGGAAGTTGACATCTGTCTCCTCGCCCGGTGGTGCTAGAAGCCCGAGCACGAAGCTCGCGGCCCATGCTACATCTCGACAGACGCGCCTGTGTTTGGGATGCTTTCCCTCCCACAGCTGAATGGCCTGGCTGAGCACATCATTCTTGATCGAAAGATCATGTGCCTGGCTAGTTCTGCCGGCTTCCTTAAGCTCATCCCGCACTGCCGTATAGACCGCAAGGCAGAACTCTTGGATTGTCCGCGGTTTCGGTTTCTGCTTCACAGGCGCACTCGTACGAATCGGAATCACCCCCTTTCCTATATTATGTTAAAGAAGAAGCCCCTTCCGCGGGGCCTCTTCGGATTTTATTTATTGTTTGGGCTTTCCTCGCCTGGCCCGGGCGGCGTTTCCGTTCCCTCTTCAGCGCCCTCCTTGGTTGCGGTTTCTGCCGCTGCTTCAGCTTCCATCGTCTCAATGTGAGCTTTTTCTTGTTCAGCTGCCGCAGTTGGTTCCGCCTCAAGTTCGGCTAATTCTTCTTCAGAACGAGGAGGAGTGACTTGGGCAATTATTTCCTCGCCGTCATCGAGAACCTTGATGCCTTCAGGTATGTTTAAATCTTTGATATGAATGAGATCATCAAAAGTTTTTAGAGTGGAGACATCAACAATTATTTCTGAAACGAGCTTATCTGGCAAACACTCAACCCTAATTGAGTCTTTATTGGTAATTAAATTACCTTCGAGTTCTTCGACAGCTGGAGCGATTCCTTCAAGTTTCAAAGGTATTTCAGTCTGTATCTCCCGACTCATATCTACTTTATATAAATCAACATGCATAATGTCATCATTGACCGGGTGTCGTTGGATATCACGAATCAATACCTTGGATGATTTTTCGTCAGGAATTCTAAGATCAATAATCGTGGCCTCACCCGCATCACGGGAGATTCGTTCGAATTCAGCCTTATTTAAGATAAGAGGAGTTTCTTTTGTATTTTTCCCATACAAAATAGAGGGCAATTGCCCATCTTTTCTTAAATTCTTTACTTTTTTCCCAAGTAAATCTCTTTTTTGGGCTTCTAGGGTTATTTCTTCCATAAAGAATCGAAGTCTCCATCGAAAGTGGTTAAACTATTGTGAAGATCAAGCACGTCATTGGTATTTATTGGACTAGCTTTTTCCTTGACTTTATTTAGGGTTGTCATGAAGAAAGTCATATGTCCATTAATGCAGACACTCTGGACGATTAACGTCTTATCAAAAAGTCCACGTACGCGTAATTCCCCGATTTTGTAGTTTTTGCCGCAGACAGGACAATATAAATCTTTTTGTATCTGTTGTATTATTTCGTATAAATTTGGCATTTTTCCCTCCAAAAAATTTGTAATTATAGTATAAACTGGTTTAGGAGAAATGTCAAATCATACTAACAAGTCTGGTCGTTTTTTTTGGGTTCTTTCTCGGGCTTCTTTTTTCCGCCAGGCCCGGATCTCGGCATGATTGCCAGAAAGTAAAACCTCCGGCACCCTTTTGCCTTTATATCGAGCTGGCCTAGTGTACTGAGGATATTCCAACAAATTTTCTTCAAACGATTCAGTTGTAATCGATTCTTTTTCCTGGATAAAGCCGGTTAAATGACGGGAAACCGCATCAATAATAACCTGTGCCGGTAGATCGCCACTGGTTAATATATAATCGCCAATGGAAATTTCCTCATCGACTAAATTCCTGATACGTTCATCGTAGCCCTCAAAACGGCCGGAAATTAAAATGAGCTCTTTTTGCTTAGACAATCTTTTGGCCATTTTCTGATTAAATCCCTTCCCCTGGGGGGTGAGTAGTATAGTTTTTCGTTTTTCGTTTTTCGTTTTTCGTTTGAGCGTCGACAAAGCCTTATCGATAATATCGACACGTAAAACCATGCCTGGTCCGCCGCCATATGGCGTATCATCAATTGAACGGTGCTTATCAATCGCAAAATCATAGAGATTAATGGGATTGATTTTAATAATATCTTTTTCAATGCCACGCGCAATTAGACTCGTGTTTAGAAACGAATCGTAAATATCAGGCTGAGTTGTAATTATGTTAAATATCATATTCGTGTAAAAACCGTGGTTACAAAGAATCGCCAAGTAATCAGCCCCTCGACTACGCTCGGGGTAAAGATTGTGGCGATCCTTTGTATTTTTTATTTGGTTTTAAAATTCGCTTAGACAACCTCAGTTGCTTTGCCTTCTTCGGCTGGTTTTTCTTTCTCTTCTTTTTCTTCGGCGATTTTGACTTCGCCGCGTCCACCCTCTGGCTCAACAATCTTTAGGTTGACGCGAGCGTTGTTTTTGGCGCCCAAAACCCGAAGTAAGGTACGGATTGATTTAGCGGTGCGACCTTCCTTGCCGATGATCTTGCCCATGTCTTCAGGATGAACTGTCAGTTCAATTAAAACTCCCATTTCATCGACTGATCTTTTGGTTTTAACATCGTCTGGATGATCTACAATCGCTTTGACAACATTGTCGACGAATTCTTTATCAGCTTCTGCCATAGTGTGCTCCGATATGCAATATCTTTTTAGCAGTTCGACCGGTCTGCTGTATCTTGTTAATTTAAGTGTATCAATATATCACCAATTTTGCCAGATGTCAAGATTTTACTCTTTTTTATCTTCTGGCTTTTTTTCTTTGGGCTTGTCACTCGTAGCTTCAGGGGAGGGTGATTTTTCTTCAGCCGGGGCTTCGGCTGGTTTTTCTTCCTTTGCTTCAGTAATTGATTCTTCTGCCATTGTCTGGAGTTTATCTTCCTTGGGTTCTGCCGCTTTTTCTTTCTCAACTTGCTCTTCGAAAGCGGCCTTGGCGGCTTCTTTCTTGGCCGCTTCTTCGGCCTTTTCTTTTTCTTCGGCGGCTTTTTGGGCCTCAAGTTCCTTTTTGGATACGGCTTTGAATTTTTTGATAATGATTGATTTATGTTTTAAGCCTTGTTTTTCGAAAATTTTGGCAACTGTATTAGTTGGTTTTGCGCCCTTATTCATCCATTCAAGGGCTTGCTCATTATTTAAAACAACCACTTTAGTGTTTGGGTTATAATGTCCCAACATTTCGAGGTATTTACCATAAACTGACGCTCGTTCATCAGCGACCACAATTCGGTAACTTGGTTGTCCTTTTTTGCCTGTGCGGCGCAGTCTGATAGCTAACATACATCAATTATACAAAAATACCCTTATTCTGTCAACGATTAACATGTAAATTATGTAACGCATGAGTATGATTGACATTCAAGAGAAATTATGATATAACGAAGACGGAAGTTCCCAGCTTGACAAACCGAAGGGAGGCAAAGAGGGCGCGAAGACTGTTGGGTGGTACAAGCTTGTCACATCCGTCATTCCGAGGGAGAAGGCAGGAAGATGAGACGACGTGGGTTTACCCTAATAGAGTTGCTAGTCGTGATCGCGATCATCGCGATCCTAGCAGCCATGCTGTTCCCCGTCTTCGCCCGCGCGCGTGAATCGGCGCGGAAGATTCAGTGTCTTTCGAACGTCAAGAACATCGCCATGGCGTACCAGATCTACCTGGCCGACTACGACCGGTTCAACCCGGGCGAGCACAGGCAGGATGTCATCGACTACTTCGGTTGCTCCTGTGGCTGCACGCTCCGGTTCAAGTCCGCCAACCCGTACCTTCAGGAGCCGGTGGTTCTCGACGAGTACGTCAAGAACCGCGACGTCTGGCGGTGCCCGAGCGCCCGCAACGAGTCCACCTTCCCAATCCTGAACCCTTACTTGAACAGTAAGGGGACCAATGACTGGTTCCTCCGGTTCAAGGAGAGCCAGGACAGCTGCCCGCGGTTCCGGACCTGTAACAACCCCTTCCCTACGGGTTGGGGCGGCGCCGTCACCGACAGCATAACGAACCAAGTCTGGTGTAGCGCCGACGGCGAGGGCGCGTTCAAGATGTCGATCGGCGTTGCGGAGAACTATGACCTGAAAACCAGCCAGGTCAGCGACGCCGCCAGGTGGGTCGTCTGCGCGGACGCTGGTTTGAGCTGGATCATCAACTTCTCGCAGACACACTCCGTCGCCTACCCTGACGTCTGCCGTATCAGAAGTCAGGGATGTCGCGACGACTGCGGCTACGACCCGGCCACATGTACCGGGCCAGCGTCAACGCTGAACTGCACCCCCGCCTTTGGCGACTATAAGGTCGCCATCGATCCTACCTACCGGAAGAAGCAGTGGCCCCCGCGCCATCTGGGCGGTGAGAATCTCGGATTCGCTGACGGTCACGCCGCGTGGATGGACGCCGAGTCGATCCTGTTTGACGGCAATAACAGGTCGGGGTACGGCAACGGTCCAAAGATGATCGTGAACTTGGACTGCTGCTTCATCGCGGCAAAGACCTGGTGATGCTCTCAATATGGCTATGAGGGCATAGAATCAGACTGCAAAGGCGGAGCGCCAATTGGCGCTCCGCCCTCTCTCTTTATTTAGAACAAAATTACATTTTTATTTTTTTAAACCACTCTGGTCTTTGGCCGCGAAAGCCCCTCAAAAATTCCTCAAAAGAAACCGGTGATTTTCCCTCAAGTTGGACGCAACCCAAAACAAGCTGATCATTTTCCAAATGAGCCTGATGGATTATCAGCCTTTTATTATCAATTAAAGTATATGATTTTGGCCAGGTCCGAAAAGCGCGGATTTGACGATCAATTGCTTGCGGTTTTTTCTTCCAGTTAATTTGACCGTCTTCTTTTTTAAATATTTTTGTGATGCTTGCCTTTTTAGAATCCTGAGGAACAAGCCTTAACTTTTTGTCAATTAATGGCGGCAGCGTTTTTACTAGCAATTTTAAGCCGAGCGTTGCCAGACGATCTCGCAAGGTAGGATAATCGTCGTTTGGCGAAATATCGGTTTCGGCTTGGGCATATATTTGGCCTTCATCGATTTGATTGGTCATTTTGATAATCGAGACCCCAGTTTTTTTATCGCCTCTTAAAATCGCTGTTTGAATGGGCGAAGGACCGCGGTGTTTGGGCAAGAGTGAGGGATGGATATTAATCGTGTTACGTCCTTTATTTAATATATTTTCAGGAATTTTTTGGCCGAAATCAGCACAGATTAAAAGATCAAAATCGGGGATATCGGCTTGTTTAATATTCTCAATCTCTAAATAATTTTTTCCAAATCTCTTTGCTCGCTCGACGACTGGAGTCTGTCTTACCATTTGATATCGACCGGCCGGTTTTCCCTTTTCAGTCAAAATATTGAGATTAAGTCCGAGATGGATTAATCCTTCAAGAATTATACTGCCGAATTCGCCGCTGCCTAAAAATAATATTTTTAAGTTTTTAAATTGAGGATTTTTTTGGAGGAATTGTTTTTTGGCGAGTTCCACAAAAAGGATGCCATTTAAATGATCAATTTCATGCTGAAGGATTCGCGCTAAAAGTCCTTTGGGCGCGCTTTTAATTTTACGTCCCTTAATATCTTTATATTTTATTTTTAGGAAAGAGGGTCTTTCAAGATCGAATTCAATTTTGGGGACTGAAAGACAACCTTCTTCAAAGCACTCTTTCTCTTTGGAGAATTCAACAATTTCTGGGTTAATAAATACTGTTAAAGGGATATGTTCCGTATCAGGATTTTTATCATTTTGCTGTAACTCGATGACGATAACTTGATTGCTAAAACCGATTTGATTAGCAGCTAAACCAACGCCGCCTTCTTTGCGGAGAGTGCTGACCATTAATTTTATTTGTTTGGCGAGGTTATCGTCAAAGGAGGTGACGGGGGCCGTCACCTCCTTAAGGATCGCGTCGGGAATTGTGCGAACGGTGTATGATGTCATAGTATTGTCCTTCGAGCCGGTCAACGCAGCGACCGACTGTATACTCGCGAGTTCGGCGCCGTCCATCAAGACCCATGGTATTTCTTAGGCCTTGATTGACTATCAGGGTTTCGACCCGGCTGGCGTACTTGTGGATGGCTTGGACTCGTGGCTGTTGTTCAACATCGACGAGAAAGCCGTCAATTCGATCTCTGACGAAGTCGGCCGCGCCCATCTTATTGCTTGCAACGACGGGTACGCCAGCGGCCATCGCCTCCAGAAAGACAAGGCCTTGGGAATCGGTGACCGAGGGCAAGGTGAAGGCTCGGCCAGTCCCGAGAATTCGTTCAATCTCGGTATGAGGTAAAGACCCGGTAAAGGTCACCAGCTGGCTGACGCCAAGGGCTTCGGCCATGTGTCGATAGTGATCAATCTTGCCATCACCGACGAGCAAGAGATGAAAGTCGTCTCGGACTAACGCGAGATGGGCGATCGCCTCGAGGAGGAAGTCAATATTCTTCTCTGCGGTCATACGAGCGACGCAAAAGAGAATATGCTTACCCGGGGCGATTCCATATCGTACTCTGACTTCACCAGGATGATCGGCACCTTCGAAGGCATCGGGGTCAATCCCGGTGGGGATAACCTCAATTGGCCTTCTGACGCCGAGGCTCTTGAGGAGATCTCGCATCGAAGACCCCGGCGCAACGATCCAGTTGCACCGATTGGCGAAGGAGACGTTCCAGCGATCGAAGAGCCAGCAGGCAAAGCCCCTGGCAAAGGGCGCTCTGGCCCTGGCGTATTCGCCAATCATCGTGTGGTTGGTGTAGACGATGGGCTTCCGTAACAGCTGAGCAAGGATTAGCCCAACGAGACCGACACCGAACGCATGGTGGACGTGAATCAGGTCGGGGTTGAACGCCTTGATCTTCTTGTAGACCGTGGGCGTAAGCCATGCCAGAATCGGAAAGTCTCCCTTCTCGGTGCGAAGGAAAGATGGGGAGCAGATGACTCGTGGGTCATCTGCTCGTCCTTTCCCGCTCGGGACAAGGAGGCGAACTTCATGACCCCTTTGCAACAGGGCGTCGGCGCAAGTCTTGGCCGAGACCACTACCCCGTTTATGGTGGGGTAGTGGCAATTGAGCACGTAGAGGATTCGGAGTTTCTCGCTCATCTTCACTACCCCCTTGAGACAAATTATACCAGTTTTTATACTTTTAGTCCAGAGTTCTTTGTCGCCAGCCTTTTATAGAGCTCCTCCATTTTATCGGTGCATTTTTCGACAGAAAATTCGCTGGCGTTTTTTCGAGCGGTCTCGCCCATCTTTTTTCTTAGTTCATTGTCATCTAGTAAGTCTCCAATTTTGCGAGAAAATTCTTCGACGTTTTCTTCGATTAAATAACCATCAATGCCGTTTTGAATAATATCCGACGGCCCCATTTTATTGACGGCTACGGCCGGCACCCCGGCGGCCATGGCTTCAGTGATGACAATTCCCTGCGTTTCTGTAATAGAAGGAAAGACAAAAATATCAGCGGCGCCAAAATAACGATTTGTTTCTTGTTTAGGCTGCATATCGGTAAAGGTAACGATTTTATTGATTTTCCATTGACCGAGCATCCCCTGGTAATAATTCAGTTCTGGCCCACCGCCAATCAATAAAATATGGAAATCATTTCTTTTTGAAGCTAATTTCCTAATCGCCTCGAAGAGAAAATCAACATTTTTTTCTTTGGCAATCCGGCTGACATAGAGCAACAATTTTTTATCTTGCGGCACGCCCCATTTCTCTGCAATTTCCGCTTGGGTATATGGATTTTCGTAGTCAGGAATATTCACGCCCGTTGGAATAGGCTCAATCGGTTTCTGAACGCCGTAGGAAATTAAGATTTTTTTCATCGAATTCGATGGCGTCACTAATTGATCGTATAAATTACAGTAATCGCGGCTTTTCTTAACCAAGTATTTTTTGGCGAGTCCCGGAAGAAGAGGAAAATAGTGGGCGTATTCGGCTAAGAGTGTGTGATAAGTCAGCACATTGGGTATTTTCAATTTTTTTGCCACCCTTAAACCGAGAAGCCCGAGTCCTAAAAGATGTTGAGAGTGGATAATTTCTAATTTGTATTGAGCGATTTTCTTTGCCTGGAATGTTGCAATTTGTGGCCAGGAAATGGGGTAGCGGCCACCCTTTGGTTTAAAGGCAATCATCGGAGAGAAGCGAATAATATTGGCAGAGGTATCTTTATAACCAGGGCAACCGGTCGTAAAAATAAAGTATTCGTGGCCTCTTTTTTCGAGCTCTTTGCGAAAAGTTTCAATTGAAACAACCACGCCATTTAAGACAGGATTGTAGCATTCTGTAAAAATGCCTATTCGCAAATGTCCTCCTTTTTCTTTATTGTAACAGATTTTTAGAGTAAATTGATCGGGTCAACGTCAACTATCCAAGGAATAGGTAGACTTTTGAGAACATTTTTAGCGTCTAAGGAAAAATCCTTTTTGGTTTTGATAATTATTTGATAGCGATACTTTTCTCGTACACGGGTAATAAAGGGGACATAGGGCGGGGTGATATTTAAATTGAATTTTCTTAAAATATTATAAACTTTTTGTGATTCATTTTGACATTTTTGTTGATCAGGATTCCGATATTCTAAACGAACTAGTCTCATAAACGGCGGAAAATCGAATTTTTTTCGATTTACGGTCTCGTCGAGAAAGAAGCTTTCATAATCCATTTTGGCCAAATTGCAGATAAACTTATTTTCGGGAAGATGGGTCTGAATAATTTTTGTTTTTCCAAGCCGTAAAAATTTATAAAGCTGAGCGAAGTTTTTTTGGACGACTTGGAAGTCGGGAAAATTAAGCCCTTGATCGGCATCAATGAGTCCGACCAGATCAATTTGTGGAAATTGGAATTTCAAAGCATAGATTGTGGCAATGGCGATATCCCAACCTTTCTCTCTAACCGCATTTCCATCCAATTCTTTTTCAATTTGGATGATATAAGCGGTAGGAAAAAGATCGGTGAGAAATTTTTTCAAGCGTGCCGTACCTAGTCCCTTTGGACTAAGATGGACACTTTGGCATTTTGGACAGTTGGCCATTGGCGAGTAAGATTTTTGGCAACGAAAACAAACATTTTCTGATTTTTGTGGAACCAACGGCAGACCACATTTCTCACATGTCGCAATCCAGCCACAATCAACGCAGGAAAATTTCGTCCCTTCGCCCTTGCGGTTTAAAACCAATAATATTTTTTGTTTTTGTTTAAGTTTATTTTCGATCTCAGCTTCCAAGAGATTAGAAATAACAAATTTTTCCGTATTCATATCAACGATTGTAGATATGCTAAGCGCTTCTTCTTTTTTTAGTATTTTATATTTACCTTTAAGACCGTAAAAATATGTCTCAACCCTTGGCGTTAGGCTACCCAAAACTAATATTGCCTTCGATAAATCAGCCAGTTTGCCTGCTAGGTCGACGGCATGGTAACGAGGCGAACGATCATTCTTATAGGTTTCATTTTCTTCTTGATCGATAATTATCAATCCTAAATTTTGGGCTGGGGCAAAAAGAGCTGATTGAGAGCCGATGACAACTTTAACATCGCCGCGACGGATTCTATCCCACTCGAGCCATCTTTGGGTTTTTGTCATCTTGGCGTGTAAAATCGCTATTGGATTTTTAATATATTTTGTAAAGTGAGGGATCAAAGATAAATCTGGGACTAAAATTATAACTGCTTGTTTTTTATTTTGCGTTTGCTCAATCGCTTTAAGATAAAATTTAATTCTCGAAGAAAAATTACCAATGATTAGATATTTTTTTGATTCCCCTACCCTGCTTTCTCTATTTAGAAAAGTGGCATTTTCTTTCTTAATTTTTCCAATGACCCTTTTGGCTAGTGGGACAATATTTTCAAACAAGGTTTTGCCAAGTGGGGTTAAATAGTAATCAGACATCCAGCGCGCTAGTTTGATATGGATTTCATCCACAACTGGCACTGGGTCGATAATTCTTATTATTTTTTTTAATTCAACATTACTTTTTCGTTTTAGGCCAACGATTATCCCCTCGATTTTTCGGCCGTGAAAAGGTATCTCAATTAAAATACCAATGTTTATCTCAATTAAAAGTTCGGGTGGAATCTCATAATCAAAAATTTCCTCTTTGGTAGTACGAGTTTTCGGAACAACTTGAGCAATTTGCATAGTTACATTGTATATCGATCAACCGTAAATCGGTATAGATAGATTTTTTCGTTCGGCATTATTCTCGCCTTTTGGCGGGCGATGGCGACTTGATAGGCGGTGTCGTCGACACCTTCTAAATCAGGTAGCAGTAGCCCAGTTCGACCATCTTTAGTCTTGACAATGACGCCATATTTTTTGGGATCTAGCAAATTTGGCGAAGCGATCGGCTCTGGTTCCGAAAGGACATCAACCGAAATATCCAAATCATCAAACTCTTCTTTGGTAATTGGTTCAAATCGCGGATCGCGACAGGCAGAAATGGCATTACCAACAATTTCCGCTGCCAAATTTTTATAAGAGGGCATTATTGTACCAATACAGCCGCGCAGTTCATTATTGCTTTTTTTGTGAATTGAGACAAAGCAGCCAGCTTTTTGCTTCTTAATTTCGTCTGGGGTATCATCGGCGTTGAAGATTTCCCCAGTGCTTAAGTATTTTTCGATCGTTTTTTTTGCTAATTCAACATAAAGATTCATTTTAATCTTTTAGTTTGTAATTGGCCACTAAATAGCCAACGCCGAAAGGACCTTCGTAAGATAATATTTCTGGTTTGATTTTTACGCCATCTAATATGCCAAGTAGGATTAAAATTGAGCGATAGCCGCACTCGCCAGCATCTTCAATAAATTCCTCGTCATAAAGCATGATTTCTCCAGTATTGCCGGACTCAAGATTAGCAACCAATTTTTTATCAAAATCTTTGCCCGCTTTTGAGTAACCGCCGGGCGCGCCGGAAATTAAACGGTGCGATAAATCCCCAGACGCAATGACGCCAACGCGAGATGGATTTTTTTTAATAATATCACGTAGGATTTGTCCAAAAGTAAAATGACTAGCTCGATCTTGGCCTGAATAAGCCATCGGCAAAACTTTTAAAACGGATTCTTGCTCTTGGCTTAAATAAAATAGAGGAACCATTAGGCCATGATCCATCTCAAAAAATTCGCCACCATTGTCATATAGAAGTGTCTGGATATTATTTTTTGAAGCTATTTCATTAATCTCATGAGCGAGTGCCGAGTCATTGTTGAATTCCATCATAATGTCTGGAGCGCCGAAGGAAGCGAAGGAACCGAAAATTTTTTTCATGCCGCAGATATTAAAACGATCAGGATAAACTAACATATGGGGCGAAATCACAATTAAAGTCTCAACCTCCGTTGTCCTAAAGGCTGAAGCTAGTTTTTTCATTCCCAAAACAGTGCTGGAGGCTTCTTGTAAATCTTTATTCGAACCAATGCCAGGCACAATAATCGGGGGATGGGGCGAAATTGCAGCAAAATTTAATGGCATAAGACTTTCTATATATTTCCTACATGAATATACCTTAAACCGGCTTTTATACCAAGCTCTTTAGCTAGTTCGAGTGTTTCTAATGGTGTAATCGGCGTATCAGTCATCTGATATGCTGGGAAAAAGCGGGAAATATGCCAGGGGATGTTTTTGGAAATGCCGGCGAGAAATTCAGCGATGTTTTTAAGTTGTTTTCCATCGTCGTTAACGCCAGGGATAATCAGAGTGGTGACCTCGATATGGATCTTGCGTTTGTAGATTTCACGAATGTTGTCCAAGACCGGCTGTAGTTTTGCCCCGGAATATTTTAAGTAATTTTCTTCGCTAAACCCTTTAAGGTCAACGTTGATTGCATCTAAATATGGGCTGATCAAATCGAGCGTTTCTTTTGTCATATAACCATTTGAAACCCAAATATTTTTAAGTTGAGCTTTTTGGGCAATTTTCATCGTATCAAAGGCGAACTCTAGAAAGATTGTTGGTTCGGTATAGGTATAAGAAATTGAGGGGCAAGAAGCGCGCTTCGCGTGCTCAACAATTTGCTCTGGTTCCATTTCAATACCCATAATATTGGTAAATTCACCTCGATCAAAATTTTCTTTTGTACATTGAGCAATATCCCAATTTTGGCACCATTTACAGCGAAAATTGCAACCGACAGAGGCAATCGAGAGAGAAGAAGTCCCCGGCATAAAATGGTAAAGTGGTTTTTTCTCAATCGGGTCGATATTCTCAGCAATAATTCGACCATAAATCAACGAATAGAGCTTACCTTTTTGATTTTCTCTAACCCCACAAAGCCCGCGCTTATAAGGAGCAATCCGGCAGCGGTGATTGCATGTTTGGCAGTCGATGTAATCACCAGATTTTTTATAGAGAAGACACTCTTTCATCGTTTGATTTCCTTCGAAAATAAAAAAATAAACATTCCTTTATAGCCATATCGTAACACATCTGATACAATAATGGCAGAAATGTTTAAAGATCGCATTGACGCCGGTTGGCAGTTGGCCAATAAAATCAAAGAAAAATACCCCGTTTCGCATGCTATTAAAAATGGGATTATTCTTGCTTTGCCACGCGGGGGAGTGGTAGTAGGCGCTGAAGTGGCTAAGGTGCTTAATATGCCGTTCGATATTATCGTTACCCGCAAAATTGGTGCGCCTTTGAATCCGGAATATGCGGTGGCGGCGGTTTCTGAACATGAATTGATTGTCAGCCCACGAGAAAATCCAGACCCGGAATATCTCGAGGGAGAGGTGCGAAAAGAACGTCAGGAAATCCAAAGACGTCTTAAAGAATATCACGGCCCAAAACCGGAGATTGATTTAAAAAATAAAACGGTAATTTTGGTTGATGATGGTTTGGCGACTGGTTTAACGATGGAAGTTGCTCTCTGCGAAGTCCGCGAGAAAAATCCGCGCCGAATTATCTTAGCAGTTCCTGTCGCGCCGCCGGAGACGATTGAGCGATTAAAAAAAATCGCCGACGAGACGGTTGTTCTAAATATTGAAAAGATGTTTTTTGCCGTCGGTCAATTTTATGATGATTTTTCCCAAGTTAGCGACCTAGAGGTGAAAGAATTATTAAGGGATTATTGAAAAGATCAAATTGCCAAAACCGATTTTGGAGGGGAATTATTTTCATAAATATTTAACTTAGGGTTATCAACGAACCCAAAATTACTAAAGGGGAAAACTACCAACCATGCTCTACCGACGATATTCTCGAGAGGGACGACTCCCCAATCACGCGAATCAGAAGAGTGTTCTCGATTGTCTCCCATAACAAAATATTCATTGGGTCTCATTGTCCGGCGAAAAATATTTTCGCTAGTTCTAGTGGACTTTGGGGATGCCAAATAAGATTCACTTAAAACATGACCATTAACAGAAACCTGATTATTTTCGATGACAACGGTTTCTCCAGGAGTAGCGACAATACGTTTAATATAATCAGTGGCGGTATTTTCTGGAGGCTTAAAAATTATAACTTCGCCATGCGTTGGTTCTCTAAAACGGTAAGTTATTTGATCGACTAGAATATATTCATTATTATGATAATTTGGTTCCATTGAGTTACCGTCAACAATAAATGGTTGTAAAATGAAGGCTCTAAAAAGTAATCCCAGGATCAGGACAATATCAATATTTTTTGTTATTTGATACCAGCCTTTGATAAATAATTCAGGCTTCCCAGTCTCACGGATAGATGAAAAGATCATGATTATGTAGAGGATTAAACCGGTGACTCCTAAAGCTGTAATAATAATTGAAATTGATAAAATTAAATAATAACCGGCGGTGTCTCGGCTGATAATACTTAAAACCATGATGCCGTAGATTGTATTAAGTAGTGCAATTAGAAGATATTTCATCTTGTTTGTTTCTGGTGGTCGTGCCTGGATTCGAACCAGGGGCCTTCTCGATGTGAACGAGACGCTCTACCGCTGAGCCACACGACCCATGTAGGAGATTTCTTCATTTATTTTATCGTAAAATCTATTTTATTTCAATTTACCATTTGACTTTTAAATTTTAAGAGGTAATAATCGAATTGAAGAAAGAAGGCAAAATGTTCAAAAGAATATCTGATAGATTATTTATTGCCAAACAAAAAAGTTTTTTGCAGAAGGAGCTAAAGAGGCTCGAAGAACAGTATAAGGTCACGAGGAAATTTCCTGAATACGGGACATCGGAGGATGAAAATGTGCAGGAGCTGGAAACCTTTCAGGAAAATTTAAGTTTGCAAAAAAATATTAAAAATCTTATTAGAGATACAAAAAAAGCCTTATCGAAAATTGAGAAAGGCACATACGGTTTTTGTGAGGAATGTAAACAACCGATTGAGCAAGGTCGGTTAAAAGCCTATCCAGCAGCCGATCTTTGCGTCACCTGCGCCTCTAAAAAATATACGTCTTCCTCGCGAAAGTAAAATAGATGGAAGAAAAAATTATATGAATATCAAATTTATCGGAACATCAAGCGGCGAACCAATCCCTCGAAAAGATTGTCGCTGCAAGCAATGTAAGTCCACTGACAGGAAAGATAGAAGGTTACGCCCTTCAATTTTGATCGATAAAAAAATATTGATTGATGCCGGCCCAGATATTTTAAAACAGCTTAGACGTATCCAGATTAAGAAATTAAATACTCTAATTATTACCCACGAGCACGATGACCATGTTGGTGGGCTAAAATATATTTTAAAGTTAAATCCGGACATCCGGATAATTCGCATGAACCCAGGCCAACACTTTAAACTTTTTGGAATTGATTTTTTTGCTTTCAAAGTAGAGCATTCGCGAGTTTTAACGACAATTGGCCTCGAGATGAATGATGTCGCCTATATTCCCGACAGCTTATCACTTTCACAAGCGTTGAAATATCTTAAAGAAGTAAAAATTGCTATTTTGGATGGCTCGACGCTCGGCAGATCCTTTGGCGGCCATATGGCAATTGACGAAATAATCGCAATCGTAAAACCTCTCAATAATCTCAAAGCAATCTATTTTACACACAATGGTCATACTAAAAAAACTCATCAAGAATTATCGAGTTTTATTAAAGATATAGGCGATAATCGATTTCAGCTTGCCTACGATGGTTTGGAGCTTAGAGTTTAGCTAGATTTTAACTTTCTCAACTAATTTCTTAAATTCTTCCGGATTTTCGCGGGCGATTTGAGAAAGAACTTTACGATCGAGTTCTATTTTTTTATTTTTAAGGCCGTTTATAAAAGTGCTATATTTAATATCATTTAGCCGGCAGGCGGCATTAATCTGAATTATCCAGAGTCGGCGGAATTCCCTCTTTTTGACGCGACGATCGCGATAAGCGTATTGACCAGCTTTTTGCAATGCCTGGCGAGACATTTTAACAAGGTTTTTTCGGCCATGACGAAAACCTTTAGCTTGTGAAATAAGCCTTTTATGCTTTTTCTTTGTTGTTATTCCGCGTTTAACTCGTGGCATTTTGTCCTTATCTGTTGGGGATTAGTTTTTTAAGTCTTTTTGAATCAGCGCGCGAAACCTGGGCGAATTTATTGCTATCGCGACGGACTCTTTTGGA
>Ga0315282_10002421_pt1 | contig 34409 bp, 34 predicted proteins | sample YL17G07_20_MG_FD_203693 | JGI IMG/M metagenome (GOLD analysis project Ga0315282, IMG submission 203693) | Sediment microbial communities from Yellowstone Lake, YNP, Wyoming, USA - YL17G07_20 | ecosystem: Environmental > Aquatic > Freshwater > Lake > Sediment | place: USA: Wyoming | collected...
AGAATGCCTATATCAAAGCTGATAAGCTGGGACCACTGATAGAGCAAGAGTTAGCGCAGGTGGCTAATTAGGAGCTAAGAATGGAGTGTTTACGATGGCCAAAGTGCGAACAAAACTTGACACGGCCAATCTGAATTTTTAAAACTTACTGGCCAAACATATTGATGATTGATTTTAATCTTTTTTTATCATTCTCTTTTTATTATTTTTTTTAAACTTCATTTAAGCTTCCAACTTTTAAATCGAGGATCGCTGTAATTCCTTCTGGTCTTAAGCAATCAGGGCCTGATGCTGTGATATCTTTCTAATCTAAGAAAAAAAATTCAGACATAATGCTGACAACATTGTAGGAACACCTGCAAAATTGTCAGAAAAGAGGTGGGCAAAAAATGCTAATTTCTTTATTATCATATATTTAACCACCTGGCACGCTTCTTGCTCTTATATCTAGTGAAACTCATGATAAGGAGGTTAACCATGAGGACAAAGAAATTCTTAATGGCCACAGCCATCGTCTTCTTAGCCCTGGCGCTGGTCTTCTCCTTCTCTTATGCGCAGGAAAACACCGAACAGAATAAGGAAAAGGTCAAGACTGAGCAGAAGGAAAAGACCATGACCCAGGAGCAGGTAAAGGTTAAAAATCAAGAGCAGGTCCAGGTTAAAAACCAGACAAAGAATAAGGAACAAATCCAGGTAAAAAACCAAGAGCAGGTGAGAACTGAAGTTCAAAAGACCATCGAAAACCAGGCCAATTCCAATTCCCAGTCCCAGACTCAGGTCAGAAATGAGATCCAGAATCGGGTAGAAGTCCAGAGGAACGAAGAAGGTCAGCTTGAAGTTCAACACCAGCTGCAGATTCAACATCAGGTTCAGAATCAGACCATCCAGAATCAGGTAACCATCACCAAAGAAGGTGAAGGCAAACCTGTGGTTGAGCACACCTTAGTGAATACCAAGAAAGAGCAAAATCAGAACAAAACCGCCACTAAAACTGAAGAGAGAGCCATAACTCAGACTCAGATTAAAGAGCAGCAGAGATCCAAAACCAAAAAAGGTGGTCCTTTTGTTGATGAAAATGGTGATGGCATCAATGATTTTTACCGCGACCACGACGGCGACGGCCTTCCCAACTGCCAGGATCCGGATTGGAAGGCTCCAAAAGACGGAACAGGCTACAAAGGTTCTCCAAATGATAACGCCGGACAGCAGACAATGAACATGTCTAAGTCAATGAACAGAAATATGACCTGGGCCAGGAATACCTTCCGCAACCAGACCAGTCTGACTTCCCAGATCTGTGATGGCACCGGACCCAAAGGCAAAGTTTTAAGAAAAGGTAACCGGTAAGAGAATGAGACAGGACAGAGAAAATCAGGGGGATTTTCCCCCTGATTTTCTTTTTGCTTCTGGTAGGTTTAAAATGTTTTTTGATCAGACAAGAGAATGACTGGCGAGTTGATGATGCTTTAAAAAAGGAGGAGAAGATGCCAAGCAATATAAAAATTATTAATTTAATAGATTTTTTGAGAAAAATATCCGTGGTTAAATCGATTGTTTATAATCTTGCGATTTTGATTTTTCTTCTTTCCCTCTCCAGTCAATCTTTATCTTCTACGGTTCAATTTTCTTTAGTTCATAACGCCACCAATAATATTTTCCAGTCGTATCAGCCCTTTTCAGACCAGATAACCTCGGCCAATCTATATTTCGGTGGTGATTCGGATTCCGTCGCTCTTTACGGGAATCTTGACCTTAATTATCTTTACAAATACCCGGGTTTAAGCTCATTTGCCGGAAAGCTGGGTGCTGACTATCTTCTGCCGGCTGGCCAAAAAAGTGCTTTCTATTTTGCTCTGGAAGGAGAAGCTGTTCTGTTCAGAGAACTTTATAATTATTTTAATCACGGGACCGTTCGCTTTCTGACCAATTTTAAGAGCTACCTCAATGCCTCAACCATTCTGAGAATTGAATCGCAGAGCCAGGTCAAAAACTACAAATATTCTATTTTTGATTACTTTTCTGAGAATTTAACCCTCTCTCTTGACAGTTACTTTTCCACCAGGACTACGATCAAAGTTGAAACCAGCTACGGTTATAAATATTATTTTCACCCCGGTGTCATTACCGTCACAGAAGAACCAGCTTCTTCCGTTGAATCTCTAAGTAGCACTTCCACTCTGGGAATAGGTAGCTCAAAAAGCACCCCGATGTCGACGTTTATTGCCTCGCAGGGCGGTGGTCCTGGCAGTGGGCACGGTAACCCGGCCAGTAATTACGAAATGGGCGGGAGTTACAGCATCAGAGGCATTCCCTATCAGACTGTATATTATCCCGGAGGCCAGAATATTCAGGTGTTCTCGGTAAGTGGTCTGATCGCCCAGGGAATCGGTGATCATCTTGGTCTCAGTCTGAGTGGTTTGAAACAGTGGTACTTAAAGGGAGAAAACCCCTTTGCTTCGAGCGACGAATTTTTCATGGTAGAGAATCCAACCTATGATCAGTTCAGCTGGCAGGGCTATTCTTTGAGAGCCAAACTGACCGCTGAGCTTTCCCAACGGCTTCACAGCGAATTCCAGTATGATTATTTCTCCAGAGAATTCCCGGGTCTCACCAGCCTTGACCTTGATGGAAACAGCCTCGCAATAACCAGAAAAGATAGAAGACATCAATTCAGTGCCAAGCTCCAGCTGGACCTTTCGAGAATCTCATTTTTTGTAAACTATTCTTACCTCAAGAACATTTCTAATGACCCGTGGTTTGACTGGAACGGAAGCTTTATCAGCGCTGGTCTTATCTGGAACCTGAGCGTTTCTCAAACAAAATAAAAGAGGCCTTGACATGAAAAATAAGAATCAGCAGAATGAAAAAGGAAACAACAAAAAAGTAAGATTTTTAGGAGACCCGGAAAAGAATATTTTTTGCTCAATCGCTGCTTACCCAGCTTTCTTCTTAGTGCTCATCATATTTTCTTTAACCGTTCAGGGAAGCCTATCAGTTTCAACAATCCAGGATCAGCAACAGCCAGAAAAACTCAAACCTCATTTCTACAATGTGGATCGGGAAATAACTATCGAAGGTCAGGTTGAGGATTTAAAATTTGAGTCTCGCTATGAGGGTAAGGGGCACTTTCTCATCCTGATAGTCAAAGATAAGACCAGTGGCGAACTGCTGGAAGTGGAGACCGCGCCAGCCTGGTTCTTTAAGATAGATATCCACAAGGGAGAAAAAGTCCGGCTGATTGGCTCTTTAACCGAAGACCAGGAGCCCGGCAAAAGAAAACTGGTCATGGCCAGAGAGCTGAAGGTCAACAATCAAACTATCACTCTTCGCGACCGCCGTGGTTTTCCCGCCTGGAGTAGCGGCCAGGGCCGGAAAAGAGGTTCTGTTGATTGAATTTGTTTTGAAAGCTGGCAGTTTTTTGCTTTAACCTTTTGAATCACTGTCCCTGAGTGAATCTTTTTTTTGTAGATTAACTTCTTAAGAAAAACGACCGAGCTGACAAAAGAAACCCCAGGTTAAGATAAGGATTAACTGGATTACTCAGTTTAAAATTTTAAATTAAATAAAGGCTTTTTCCTTCATCCAGTCATCATTGAAAATTGTACTTAAATACCTGAAGGCACTATCCGGAAAAATGGTGATAATCCGGACTGGTTTGTCAATTTCTCGAGCGATTTTCAAAGAAGCCCAGAGAGCTGCCCCTGATGATCCACCGGCCAGAATTCCTTCTTTTCTGACCAGCTCTCTGCAGGTTAAAAAAGCCTCTCGGTCAGTAACCTGAATGACCTCATCTATCGCCGAAAAATCAGCACAACCGATGATGAATTCATCCCCGAGGCCTTCAAGGAGATAAGGAGCCGGTTGGGTTCTTTTTCCGGTATAAAAATAGTCATGAAAAACAGAACCCCTAGGGTCAACTGCAATTACCTTAATCCTGGGATCTTTTTCCTTTAAAAATTGGCCCGCTCCCCCAATCGTTCCCCCGGTTCCTATCCCGGCCACAAAGTAATCAATCTGACCTTCCATCTGTTCCCAGATCTCAGGACCGGTTGTCAGATAATGAGCTTCGTTATTTTCACGGTTGTTATGCTGGTCAGGAAAATAGCAATTCGGAATTTCGGCTGCCAGCCTTGGAGTTAGGTTGTTGTAAGAATCCGGCGACTCCGGTGGTAAGGTGCTGTTTACTTTTATGATTTCTACACCCAGGGCTTCCAGCATATCGAGCTTTTCCCTGGACAGTCTGTCTCTCACCACAACTTTTAAACGAAAACCTTCTTGGATGGCCACCAGGGCAAGGCCCAGAGCCATATTGCCAGAGGAGCTCTCGATAATTATTTCGCCAGGTTTTGTCTTCCCGGCAGATAAGGCTTTTTTAATCATATAATAGGCGGTTCTGTCTTTGATACTGCCGGTGGGGTTAAAAAATTCCAGTTTGGCATAAATCTCAGCCTTCAAGCCCTCACTAATTTTGTTTAGACGTACGAGCGGAGTTTGACCGATCAGCTCAAGAATACTTCTATAGATCCGTTTATTTCTTTCCATCTTTAAAAAATCCCTGAAGAAACTTATGAAATTTTAGATAAGAGATTCCAGGTTGTCAATGATAAAAAGCTTTTCTGCTTGACTACTCCCCCTTGTTCTGTGTTATTTTTATTTCAATGAAATCTTATCACCTGTCTCTGTCAGCTATAGTTAGCCCCGTCTTATCTCGCCATAAACTAAGTCTAAATCTAAGAATAAAAGGGAGGACTCATGTGTGCTGAACAAAAACACAGCCCGGGAGTGGAAAAGTATATTCAAGAAGCCAGACTTCTTCTGGCCCAGCAGGAAGAAACCAAGGCCCGGATGCAGAAAATGAAGTTTGAGACCATCGCCGTCCACGGTCTTTATTCGATTGAAGAAGCCCTGAGCCGGAACCAGGGAGCCATTATTGAGCCGCTTTATTTAGCCACCTCTCAGGGGTATCGTGACTCTGACGAGCTGGAAGCCGCCTTAGCCTATCTCATCCCGACCTGGTGCTATACTCGCATCGCCAACCCAACCACCTATTATTTAGAATATGTTCTAGCTCTGCTTGAAGGTTATAAGACTGGCTATGACACTTCCTGCGTGGTTACCGCCTCCGGCATGTCGGCCATTATGATGGCCGTTGACCCCTTCTTAGTAAAACAGAAAGAAGGACCAGAAAAGATTAACTTCGTTTCTTCCATTCAGGTTTACGGCGGAACTTTCCAGCATTTCTCTGTTCGCAAGATGCAGGAAAGGGGAATCGAAGTTCGCTGGGTTCTTCATCCTGAAGATATCGAAGAATGGAAAGCCAAAATTGACGAAGATACTCGTTTTCTGTATGTCGAAGCTCCCAGCAATCCGCAGCAATCATTCTGCGAGGTGAAAGCCTTGGCTGATTTAGCCCATTCCTGGGAAATTCCTTTAATTTTTGATGCCACCTGCGCCACTCCAGCCCTGATGCGACCGATCGCCTATGATGTAGACATCGTGGTTCATTCTTTAACCAAATCGATAACCGCTGGCGGGCTGGCCATTGGCGGGGCTTTAATCAGCCGTAAACCCATTGTGACCAGAGTAAAAAGCGATGATCCCCGATTCAAAGAAAGCTTTGCTGACTATGTTAAGTTTTGGCCTTACCGCGATTATGGCCCTTCGCCCTCACCCTTTAATTGTTTGATGACCCTTAACGACCTGCGTACTCTGCGGATGAGGATGGATGTGGTCAGTCAAAACTGTCAAAAAGTAGCTGAATTTCTGGAAAAGCACCCACGAGTTTATCAGGTGGATTATCTCGGACTGCCCAGCTACAAGCTTCATCTCCTAGCCAAAAAATATATGAAACTGGTGGACTCTGACGACGGCACCGGTCAGGCAGTTAACCGCTATGGACATCTGATGAGCTTCCGGGTGGACGGACCGCCGGAAAAAGCCAGAAAAGTTTTTGACCGCTTCAAAATAATTTTCAGAGCCACCGACCTGGGACGGATTAAAAGCGTTGCTACCATCCCGGCTATTTCCACCCATCAGCAGCAGGGAGAAGAAGCCCGAAAAATGGCTGACATCCCACCCCAGTTAATCAGACTGTGTGTCGGGGCCGAAAATCCAGACGATATAATAGAAGACCTTGACCAGGCCCTGCGCTCTCTCTGATTTTATGGTTGAAGGCTCATCGAGTTTGAATTTTCGCCGGAGCTAAACTAAAATCGTGATATGGAAGCTCTGAGAATTTTTGGAGAGAAGCCTTATCGTCTTAAAGGTGAAGTTACCATCAGCGGTGCCAAGAACGCAGTTCTGCCAGCCATTGCTGCCTGTCTTCTGACCGGTGAAAAAGTCCATCTGACCAATATTCCCATGGTCAAAGATGTTCAGACTATGCTCACCTTGATGTCTGAACTGGGAGCAGACTGCAGTCTGAAAAAGAGTTCTCTGGATGTTCAGGTTAGGACCATCACTTCCGCTCAGGCACCCTACAAGCTGGTCAGAGCGATGAGGGCTTCTATTCTGGTGCTCGGTCCCCTGCTTGCCCGGAAAGGTAAAGCCATTGTCGCCCTGCCTGGAGGTTGCGCCATCGGCACAAGACCCGTTGACCTGCACATTAATGGTCTCCAGAAACTTGGAGCCAGCATCACCATCGAACATGGCTATATTGTGGCTGAAGCCAGAAGGCTGCGAGGCGCTGAAATAGAATTTGAGAAAAAAACCGTTACCGGAACCGAGAACCTGGTCATGGCCGCCTGCCTGGCTAAGGGCGAAACTGTTCTCAAAAATTGCGCTCTTGAACCGGAAGTCTCCAATCTGGGCGAACTTCTGGTCAGAATGGGGGCGAAAATAGACGGCATTAGCGAAGAAACCCTCAGGATAAAGGGTGTCGACGAACTCGGTGGAGCTCGTCACCGGATAATACCTGACCGAATCGAAGCTGGAACTTTTATGGTGGCTTCAGCTTTAACCCAGGGAGACCTGATTTTAAAAGAAGTCGAACCGGCTTACCTTGAAGCCATCATGGATAAGCTGACCATTTCTGGAGCCAGCATCGAAAAACTCTCTCGAAACTCTTTAAGAGTTGTTGGCAGCGAAGAAATCAAACCCCAGGATGTGACCACAGCACCTTACCCTGGTTTCCCGACAGATATGCAGGCTCAGTTTATGGTGCTGATGACTCAGGCTAATGGGACTTCAATCATTACTGAGACGATTTTTGACCGCCGCTTTGCTCATGCCAATGAACTGATCCGGCTCGGGGCCAATATCGAAGTTCAGGGAGATAAAGCCCTGGTCAAAGGCAAGACTCCACTTTCCGGGGCTGAAGTGATGGCTACCGACCTGAGAGCTTCAGCCTCTCTGGTTTTAGCCGGTCTCATTGCCACCGGCCAGACCACTATTAATGACATCGAGCACCTCGACCGGGGTTATGAAAAAATTGAAGAAAAACTTCGGCTACTCGGTGTAAAAATCGAGCGCCTGAAAAATAATAATAATCAATCAGGAGTAAAAAAATGAGCAATTGCCTCTTCTGTAAAATTATTAAAAAAGAAATTCCAGCAAAAATTGTTTATGAAGATGACGAAGTAATCGCCTTCGATGACATCAGGCCGCAGGCTCCTGTTCATACCCTCATCATTCCGAAAGAGCATATCTCCACCCTGAAAGAAGCCACTGAAGATCAGGTTGCGCTCCTGGGGAGGATTCTGCTGAAAGCTAAAACCATTGCTGCTCAGAAAGGAATTGACCAGAGTGGATTCAGAATTGTTCTGAATACGGGCCCTGATTCCGGACAGGAAGTTTTCCACCTTCATTTGCACCTTCTTGGTGGGCGTCGTCTCGGCTGGCCTCCTGGATGAAGGGCACAGGCTTTGGGTGCAGGCCCTGGCTTTCAGGTAGTTAAATGGCTTATCTTATTGATGGCAATAATGTCATGGGTCAGGATGATCCTTATTTTATGTTTGATCGTGGAAGTCGGAGCAAGCTTATTGGCAAACTCCTGCTTTTTCAAAAAATTACCAGGTCAAGAATCTTTCTAGTCTTCGATGGTAAACCTCCAGCTGATGATCATCTTTTTAAACTCAATCCCAAATTCACCCTCCTTTTCCCCCAGCCGGGACAATCGGCCGACCAGCTGATTGAAGATGTCTTGAGCCAGAAAAAAGACCGCCGGTATTTTCTGGTGATCAGCTCAGACCGTGGGGTTAGAGAAATCGCCAGAGCGAAGGGTATAAAATCAATGTCTTCACTGGAGTTTCTTAAAGAACTCAAGCAGGTGTTAAAAAACAGTCGAAAGGATCTCGAGCTGGTAAAACAAACAGAGAACTCAACTCGCTTAGAAATATCTATCTGGGACGAACTTTTTTCGAGAAAATGAAAACCTTTTCTATAATCGGAGCTGGTAAAGTTGGTCTTTCCTTAGCCAGTGCTCTAGCCCGAAGAAGTTTTGTTCTAAAAAAAATCTCTGATCGTTCTCTTCAAAGAGCTCGCCGGGCGAAAAAACTTATCGGCCAGGGACAGGCCACAACTAACAATCTGCTGGCCGCCAGCTCGGCTGAGATCGTCTTTATCTGTGTTCCCGATAGAGAGATTTCCAGAATCGCCGAAGAGATTTCTTCCATTGAATGCCGGGGAAAAATTGTTTTTCAGACGAGCGGGGCTTTTTCATCAAAATTGCTTGAGCCTTTAGCTCAAAAAGGAGCAGCAGTGGCTTCCTTCCATCCTGTGCAGACTTTTGCCAGCGAAGCCTCTGACCCGACGATTTTTAAAGGTATTTTCTTTGGCCTTGAGGGAGACCAGAAAGCGGTTAAATTAGGAATCGAGATTGTCAGAAAATTAGGCGGACAGGCCATTCTGATTTCAGCCGAAGACAAGCCCGTCTATCATCTGGCTTGTTCCATTTCTTCTAACTTCTTAATCGTGCTGCTGGCTGAAGTTAAAGAACTGTTAAAGGCTATTGGTCTTGAAGAAAAACCAGTTCTGGAAATACTGGCTCCCTTGCTTAATAAAACTTTACAAAATGTTAAGAAGCTTGGCATCGATGAGAGTCTTACCGGCCCTGTCGTCCGCGGGGATCTGGAGACCGTAAAAAAACATTTAGCCATTACCGCCACCAACCAGGCTCTGGACAGAATATATCGGGCAATGGCTTCAGAAGCCTTGAAAATAGCTAAAAAAAGGGGACTTTCTGAGGACAAAATTAAATCATTGAAGCAGTTGCTGGAACATAAATAACTTCTTCTTCCAGAAGAAGACCGCAGCTTTCCCAGACTTTCTCTTTCAGCTCGGCAGCCAGGGCAAGAACATCCCGAGCCGTTGCCCGACCCAGATTGATGATAAAATTGCAGTGTCCAGGAAAAACAGTTGCTTCCCCAACTTTCATCCCTTTTGCCCCGGCTTTCTCCAGGAGATAGCCAGCAGCAATTTTCTGTCCATTAAGGAGAACAGGATTCTTAAAAAAACTGCCAGCACAGGCTGTTTCCCTGGGGGGATGTTTTTTTAAGCGTTTTTCCAAATAATCACTGACTTTCTTCTTAATTTCCAAGGATGAGTCCGGGGCAACCCTTAAATAGGCTTTAAGGATCACTCTGTGCTCTTTTTTAAAGTCAGAATGGCGGTAATTAAAATTAAGCTCATTTCTTTTCAGGATTATTTCATTCCCTTTTTCCCCGAGAACGACGACTTCTGCCAGGCGCTCGCCAATAGCCTGGCCAAAAGCTCCAGCATTACCATAAATCGCCCCACCGGTCGTACCCGGAATCCCGGCTAAAAATTCCAGACCACTAAGCCCCCGGGATATCGTCAGGTTGATTACCTCCGAAAGAAAAGTACCGGAAAGAACTTCCAGTAAACCTTTTTCGGAGAGAAAGTTCATTCCCCCAGCTAAGTTCCTGATTATCAATCCATTATAACCGGAATCATCAAAAAGCAGATTATAACCACCACCAATAACATAGAACGGTAAGCGGTATTTCCGGGCTGTCTCCACGGCTTTTTTCAGATGAGATAGATGGTGCGCCTCAAAAAAATAATCGGCAGGCCCACCAATCCTGAAATTGGAATACTCAGCAAGGGATACTCTGGTGCGAAGCTCCAGACCAGCTTCCTGGAAAAAAATTCGTTTAAAATCTTGAATCTCTTCCATTTTTTCTTATTTATTATATGGAAGAATCAAAAATAAGTCTAATGGCTGAATTGGCATATAAACTGCTGGGCTAATAGTGGTAAGGTGCTCAGACTAGAGAAAGTATTGACTTTTTTTTTCAATAAGGGCAAGATATTGAGCAAATTTTATTTTGTGTGAGGTTAGAGATGAAAAAAATTTACCTGTTGCTTTTAATCCTGGCTTTTTCCGCCGGAGTGGCTCTGGCTCAGAATCCGGCTGATGAAGCCTACATCAAAGCTATGACTGCTAACGACCCCTGTCAGAGAGTCCAGCTGCTTAAAGATTATATTGCCAATTACGCAGGAAAGGGAACCCAGTACGAAAACTATGCTTATGCCCACCTATGTCTTACTCCCTGCCAGACCAAGACCATCCAGGAAACCATCACCTGTGGAGAAAAGGCTCTGAGCGTAGGCGGCCTTGATGATGTCACCAAATGTCAAGTCCTCCTGGTTGTAGCTGGAATTTATGTAAACCAGGGTCAGAACCTGGATAAAGCCAAGAATTATGCCAACCAAGTCATCCAGATAGCCAAAGCTAATAAAGATAAAGAAAGTTCTAATCCAGCTCCATGGAACAATTTAATCGGAGCTGGCTATTTTACCCTCGGCCATGCCTTAGAAAAAGCCAGAGACACGAGCGGAGCAGTTGAGGCTTATCTCACTGCTTATTCGCTGCTTAAAAACCCCAAAATTCTGGTCACTGTAAAAAAGATGGGAAAAGACTATTATGATGCCAAAAATTACGCTGAAGCTGAAAAGGTTTTCCGGGCTATCTACAACCTGAATAGAGAATCCGATATCGCTGTTTTTCTCGGTCAGCTTCTGATTAGAAACAACAAAAACGATGAAGCCCTGGCCCTGCTGAAAGAAGCTTACGGGAAAAAGAAAAGTGGCGAGGTGGCTTTTTCCCTTGCCGTCATTCTGGCCAAGAAAGCTCAGACTGATTCCAGCTTGGTCAACGAAGCTATCCGCTATTCTCTGGAAGCGGCCTTTTTATCCCCGACCAACTCTGAACAGGCTATGAAAATGGCTGAAGGCCTCTTCTTCACCATGAATAAAGACTTAAAATACAATGAAACTGTTCTCGAAATTCAAAATAAAACCAAAGAATTAAACGAATTGACTGAAAACTTCAACACCAGATTCGGCAACAAAGAGGAAGAAGAATTATCTGAAAGAGAAAAGAAACAGCTCAAAGATTTACTGTCCCAGATTGAAGGACTCAAGACTGAGATTGAAAAACTCAAAAAGCAGCAAGAGGCGGCTATAGTCAAATTTAACCAGCTGGTTGAAGAGACCAAGAGAAGGCTTGGTAAATAATTTAAAACTGAGTTAATTCTATCTATAAAAAATTAGCAATTTGAGCTTAACTCGGTGTGCCTTTTCCCATAAAATAAATTAAAGATAGAATTCAGGAGGGGAAAGATGGAAAAAAAGCTGACCCGGGAAGAGGCCAAGAAAAGAATCGCTGAACTCAGACGGCAAATCCTTTATCACGAAAAAAAATATTATGTAGACAACGACCCGCAGATATCGGACTATGAATTCGACCTGCTGCTGGCTGAACTTAAGCGGCAGGAAGAGACTTTTCCCGAATTTATCACTCCTGATTCACCCACCCAGAGAGTTGGGGAAAAACCAGTTGAAGGCTTCCCCACGGTCGAACACCGTTGGCCTATGCTCAGCATTGATAACTGCTACAATGTCGAAGGCTTGAAGGAGTTTGATGAACGAATCAGAAAACTCCTTCCTGGGGAAAAAATAGAATACGTGGCCGAATTAAAAATTGATGGGTTAAGTATGTCTATAACCTACGGCGAGGGTCGTTATCATCAAGCAGTCACCAGAGGTGATGGCTTCAGGGGAGATGAAGTTACTGCTCAGGTAAAAACCATCCGTAGCCTTCCCTTAACCATACCCCTAACTGACGAAGTAGAAGTCAGGGGTGAAGTCTATCTGCCTTATGAGTCATTTAAAAAGATCAATCAGGAAAGAGAAAAGAGGGGCGAGCCTCTGTTCGCTAATCCCAGAAATGCCGCGGCTGGCTCGATCCGGCTTCTCGACCCTAAAGAAGTTGCCAATCGCAATCTTGATATCTTTCTCTACTATATTTTCATCAACGGCCAGGAAAGGCTATCACAATGGGAAAATTTAAGGCAGCTGAAAAAACTCGGATTCAAAATAAACCCCCATTCCCGTCTGTGTCGTTCTCTGAAAGAAGTTATAGATTTTTACCGGGAATGGACAGAAAAAAGAGATTCTTTAGAATATGATGTTGACGGAGTGGTGGTTAAAGTCAACTCCACCAGACAAAGAGAAGCTCTCGGGGCTACAGCCAAATCTCCCCGCTGGGCTATTTCTTTTAAATTCCCGGCGAGACAGGCCACAACCAGAATCAAAGACATTATAATTCAGGTTGGCCGGACCGGAGCCCTGACCCCCGTGGCTATCCTTGAACCTGTTCAGATTTCAGGAACGACCATCAGTCGTTGCACGCTCCATAATGAAGAAGAATTGAAAAGGAAAGATATCAGGGTGGGAGATCATGTTCTTGTAGAAAGAAGTGGAGACGTCATCCCTCATGTGGTTTCAGTGATGAAAGAAAGAAGAAGCGGGAAGGAAAAGCCTTTTGTCTGGCCAAAGTCCTGCCCCGTCTGTCATTCTGCCATTTACAAGGAAGAAGGCGAAGCCATTTCCCGCTGCATCAATCCTTCCTGTCCCGCCCGGATACGCCAATCAATACTCCATTTTGCTTCCCGGCGGGCGATAAACATTGAAGGCCTGGGCGAGGCTCTGGTTGACGAGCTTCTGGCGGCAGGCTTGATCAAAGAAATTCCTGACCTCTATCATCTCCAATACGATGATCTGGTAAAACTCGAGAGAATGGGGCCAAAAAGCGCCCAGAATCTTTTGAGCCAGATCGAAGAGTCGAAATCCAGAGAATTATCACGGCTGATTTTTGCTCTCGGAATCAGGCATGTCGGCGAAAAGCTGGCTCAAGCTCTAACCAGAAAATTTCTGGACCTGGAGAAGCTGGCCGCGACCACCGAAGAAAAACTAATGTTTCTGGAAGACGTCGGACCAAAAGTTGCTAAAAGCATTGTTTTCTTTTTCTCTCAACCTGAAAACCGGGAATTGATAAAAAAACTGAAAGAAGCCGGTCTGAAATTTAAAGAAACTACGGAGAAAACTGGACCGCAGCCACTTCAGGGATTGACCTTTGTTCTGACCGGAACTTTATCTTCGATGACCCGAGACCAGGCTAAAGAAAAAATAGAGCGTCTGGGAGGCACAATCTCTTCTTCTGTCAGCAAAAAAACCGATTATCTGATTGTTGGCGAAGAGCCCGGGTCCAAGCTGGATAAAGCTCAAGAGCTGGGAGTAAGAATCCTGACTGAAAAAGAATTTCTTCAGATGATCGAAGAAGCCTGAATCACTTCTTCTTAAAAAGCCCAGAAAAATCCAGGTTAAGGAAAGCTTTCAGCCCGGTTTTCTTTTTTCCTTTTTCCAGGTTAGCCAGAGCTATCTTGGCCTGTTCGTGACCAGGATCAATCTCTAAGGCTTTTCGAAACTGCCTTTTGGCTTTTATCTTCAAGCCTTCGCTGAGATAAAGCATACCCAGGCCTAAATAACCTTCAGGATTCCACGGCTCCATTTCAATGGCTCTTAAGTAGTCTTCTTCAGCTTTTTTCTTAAAAGCTGGCAATTTGGATTCGGCCATTGCCAGAAGCAGATGATAATCGGTTTTATTTCTCTTCAGACGGATGGCCTCTTCCAGAAAGATGACGGCTTCTTCATACATCCCCTGATTGTAAAGAGTCCGGCCCTGACGGTATTTGACTTCGGCTTTTTTGGCCAGGTCTTCTGCTGATTCTTGGGCTGGTGCGGTTAGCTGAACATCATATTGTTTTCTATTCTCTTCATCACTTAAAGTCCGGTAGGCCGTAGTTATAACATTAAAAACCTCATTAATCAGCGACAAATCTCCAACTTCTCGATCGAAGCGGTCTGGATGATATTTTCTGGCCAGACTGAAGTAAGCTCTCTTGATTTCTTCCTCAGTGGCCACCCTGGAAACACCGAGTAATTCATAATAATTTCTCGTTTTCAGGCTGGCTTTTATTTCTCTTATTTCTTCCAGCCGAGCTTCCAGCTCGTCTAAGGCAAGTTTCTTCTTGCTTTCCTTATCAAAATCATCTTTTCGATAACTGGAATCAGCTGCAGAGACTTCGATCATCTCCAGGCAATAAAAAAGATAAAGACATTTAAAATAATTTTCGTTGGAAAACCGGGAGGGAACAGACATCCGGTCAACAACCTGAACCGTTGAAAAACGCTCCAGAAGGGCTTTTTCTTCCTCTGTCAGGAAATATGAATACTTAAAATTTTTTAGGGCAACTTTTTTCCCGGTGAAAAACTTCTGGAGGGCCGCGTCATACTTCATCCTTCTGATACCATAATCGATGATGAAGGGGATATCTACTGCTGGCAACTCCTCCGGCGGCTCAATATCTTGTTTTTCCTGGAAACTGATTTCAGCATCAAAATAAGAGAAAATACTCAAGAGACATTCTCTTATCTGAAAGGCCAGGGCTTCCCTGAGGTCTGCTTCTTTGATAACTCCTGTCTTTTTCAGAGATTCACCTAAGGGTCGATTGACCTCTATATAATCATCAATTTTAGAAAAAGTTTCTTCCTGAATTTTCTGGAGTTTAAATAGAATTTCGCCCAGCCTTTCTGTCTTGATGTTGGTTTTAACCTGAATGGGCTTGCCTTTGGAGAAGAAAAAATATTTTTCAATGTCTTTTCTTTTGAAAGACAGGCGCCCGCTTCTGGAGTTGAAAAAAAGATCTCTCAAAAAAAAGGCAATATGATTTATTGAAGTCACTTTTCCACCCTCATATTAATTTATTAAATACGACAGAATTTTTCAATAGTTCTAAAAAATTTTTCGCCGGCTTAATTGGACACGACTGCTGAATTTATGATATTTTTTTAATATGAAAGTTGCTCTGGCTCAAATTTCGTCGGTTCTCGGAAATGTTGATAAAAACCTGAAACGTCATCTGGAACTGATTGACCAGGCAATCAACCAGAAAGCTGACCTGATCATCTTTCCGGAACTCAGTCTGACTGGGTATACTTTAAAAGACCTGGTAGCTGAAGTGGCTCTTAACCCGGGTGGATCATCGGTTTTCCAAGAACTTCTTGAAGCCTCAAAAAAAATCGACCTGGTCTTTGGTTTGGTGGAAGAAAGAGAGTCAAACCCGGGGATTTTTTACAATTCTGCTGTGTATTTATCTGAGGGAGAAATCAGTCATATTCATCAGAAGGTTTTTCTGCCGACTTCAGGTATGTTTGAAGAAGGGCGTTTCTTTGGCTCCGGACGTGAATTTCGCTCTTTTAAAACCCGTTTCGGGCCTGTAGGTTTGATGGTCTGCCGTGATTTGCTTCATTACTGTTCCAGCTACTGCCTGTTGGCTGATGGGGCCCAATTGCTGATTACCATTTCGGCGGCGCCAGGCCGAGACCTTTCTGACCCGGAAAGCCAGGGTTTTGAAACCAGCCGGATGTGGGAGCTAATGGGTGAAGCTATCTCCTTTTTCTCCAGCTCTGTGGTTATTTACTGCAACCGAGTCGGAATAGAAGATGGTGCTACCTTCGCCGGCGGGTCATTCATCTATTCTCCCTTGGGAAAGCTAATCGTTAAATTACCCTATCTTGAAGAAGCCTTCGTTGTCCAGGAAATTGACCTGGATGAGGTCAGAAGAGCCAGGAAAAGCTGGCCATTTAAACGAGATGACCGGCCTGAGGTTATCTGGCATTCTCTTGATAGGATAATCAGGAAGGAAGATGAAGATTAATGCCTGTCTGGTAGCCAAGGTTTTGACGAATTTTATCAGGGAAGAAATCCACAAAGCCGGTTTTGACCGGGTAATTCTGGGTCTTTCCGGCGGACTCGATTCCACTGTCTGCGCCTATTTGGCGGTTCAGGCCCTCGGCTCAGGTAAGGTTCTCGGGTTGGTGATGCCTTACAAGGATTTTGATGCTGAAGGAGTAGGGCACGCTGAGAAAGTCGCCGGGATTTTAAAGATCAAATGGCAGAAAATAGATATTTCCCCCCAGATCGATGCTTATTTTTCCGCTTTCCCCACGGAAAGCCCCCTGCTTAAAGGAAACAAAATAGCTAGGGAAAGGATGTCCATCCTTTACGATTTTTCTGCCAGAGAGAAAGCTATTATCCTGGGAACCAGCAACAAAACTGAACTGCTTATTGGCTATGGTACTATCCATGGCGATATGGCCTGCGGAATAAATCCAATGGGCGACCTCTATAAAACGCAAGTCAGAGAGCTTGGTCGTTATCTTAAAATCCCCGAAGAGATTCTGACTAAAAAACCAACCGCTGGCCTTTGGCCTAGTCAGGCTGATGAAGAGGAAATCGGACTGGCTTATGAAGAACTCGACTCGATTCTTTACTGTCTGGTAGACCTGCGGCAGCCGGTTGAAGAAGTCATTAGAGCCGGGCTTGAAGAATCAAAGGTCCGAAGGATAATCGAAATGATAAAAAAGTCGGAGTTCAAGAGAAAAATGCCCCCGATTGCTAAAATTTCGAACCGTACCGTCGGTCACGACTTTCTTTATCCATATGACTGGGATAAGTGAGTTCTCACCCTGATAAAAGGAAAAACTAATAGATGAATCAGAAAGGCCGGTTGTTCGTCATCGGCACCCCCATCGGTAATCTTGAAGACATCACTCTTAGAGCTCTCCGCATCCTCAAGGAAGTTGAGGCGATCGCCTGCGAAGACACCCGTCGGACCATTAAGCTGCTAAACGCTTACGGCCTAAAGAAGCGTCTGATTTCCTATTTCCACCCGAGAGAAAATCAGAAACTGCCTGAAATTCTGGCTATTCTGAGCAGAGGTCAGGACGTTGCCCTGGTGTCTGATGCTGGCACCCCGGGGATTTCTGATCCGGGGTTTCCTCTAATCAAAGAAGCCATAGGACAGGGGATCCAGGTGATTCCCATCCCCGGGCCCAGTGCGCTGACCGCTGCTCTGTCTGTTTCTGGGCTGCCCACCCACCGGGTAGTTTTTGCGGGTTTCCCGCCTGCCAAAAAGGGTAGCCTGAAAAATTTTATTTCTGGGTTATCTGAGGAAGAAGGCACCTTGGTTTTCTTCCTTCCGATGAGAAAAATAAAGGACTTTGTGAAAATAGCCAGAGAAGTTCTCGGCCCAAGGAAAGCGGTTCTGGCCAGAGAACTCACCAAAATTCATGAAGAATTCATCAGAGGAAGCCTTGATAATCTTTTAACCTCCCTCTCTGGAGAAAATTTCAGAGGTGAGGCCACCATTCTGATTGAAGGCAAATAATTTTTTAAAATTACTTGACAAATAAACACTCAATATTTATATTAATAACTGACTAAAGAATATTATAAAAACGAGGTGAGATTATGGCAATCACTAAATGGGATCCTTTCCGGGACTTAATGGTCTTGCGTGACAGGATGAATCGGCTGTTGGAGGATTTGGCCTCTTCTCCTCGCTTTGAAGATTCCGAACTGATCCAGAGCACCTGGTCTCCTGCGGTGGATATCTATGAAACCGAAAACGAGCTGGTCCTGACCGCAGAACTTCCTGGAGTTGAGGAAAAAGATGTCGAAATCAAGATTGAAGATAACTCCCTGGCTCTCAAAGGCGAGAGGAAATTCGAAAAGGAGACCAAGGAAGAGAATTATCATCGCATAGAGCGGGCTTATGGGTCCTTCTTCAGGTCCTTCAGCCTGCCGAATTACATCGACCAGGAAAAAATCAGCGCCGAGTATGAAAACGGATTACTGAGGATTCATATGCCCAAGAAGACTGAAGTCAAACCGAGGAAGGTTAAGATCGTCAAACCTCAAACAGCCGAGAGATCCAGTGAAAAATCTTCCAAATAACCAGGAAGATTTTTCGCCAGGGCTACCCCCGTCTTTAAACGGGGGTTTTTTATTTTCAAGCCTGAGCTAACGTTAAAGCTCTTATTTCCTTAGCTCCAGCTTGTTTGAGAACAAGAGCACATTGGCTGATGGTTGAGCCGGTGGTAAAAACGTCATCTATTAGCAGCAAAGTGCGGCTCCTAATTTTTTCTGGCTTTCGTACGGCAAAAGCTTCTCTCAGGTTTAACTGCCTTTCCTTAGCTGTCAGAGAAACCTGAGCTGTAGTGTTTTTTATCTTGACCAGATCTCTATCGAGCAACGGCAAGCCACTTAATCTTGACAGTTGTTGGGCCAGAAGCCTAGCCTGATTAAAGCCTCGGGCTTTTTCCTTCTGAGGATGAAGAGGAACAGGTAGAATAAAATCTACTCCGGTAAAAATTTCATCATCAGTTCTGAATTTTTCATAAAGCAGACTGGCCAGAGGCTGACTGAGAATTTCATACCCCTTATATTTAAACAAAATTATCATTTCTTTGAGCCTGCCTGAATAAGGGCCAAGGGACCTGTGCCTGGTAAAGGGGGGCAGATTCTTCCGGCATTCAAGGCAAGAATTAGCTATCTGATTTTCAGAGGACAGAAATCGGCCGCAAACCTGGCAGATCCTGCCCCGATGAACTTCCACCCGGGAAAGACACTCCTGACACACAATTTTTTCATCTGATTTTTCCAGAGGCAGTCCGCAAATTTTACAAGCAGAAGGAAAAACAATCATTTTGACCGGCTGGATAAGCCGGCTGAGAAAGGCTATCCGCTTCACTTCCCTTTTATTTCGCCTTCTTTCTTCTCTTGGCAGGTTATACAATATGACGTCCAGGGAATAATCTGTAGCCTTTTTTTGTTTATTTCTTTATGGCAGATCAGACACAAGCCATATTCATCTTTTTCCAGTCGTTCCAGAGCCTGGTCGATCATCCTAAGTTGGTCTCTTTCACTATCGGTCAGGCCGAGAAGGAATTCTTTGGTGTAAGAGGTCTCGGCTTTGTCCACCACGTCCAGAGCCGTGTCAGTTTCGATCTCTTTACTCTCGTTGTAGAACTGACTCAACTTCCTGATGATACTGCTCTTCTTTTCCAGCAGGGCCTTTCTGAATTCTTCTTTTTCTTTCTTGGAAAGTTTAAGTTTTTCAGGCATTTAACCCCCTATTATTTCGGATAAGAATATCCTTTGATTAAGTTCAAGGCTCTGAAAACCTGTTCCAATAAAACTACCCTGGTCAGCTCATGAGAAAAGGTCATTCGGGAAAGAGAAAGCTGAAAATCGGCTTTGTCCATTATTCTCGGGGCCAGACCCAGAAAGCCACCCACCAGAAAAATCAATTTTCTGGCAGAAACCATGGCTTTTGATTCGACTAATCTGGCTAATTCCGTTGAGGTCATTTCTTTTCCTCTGTCAGAAAGGCAGATAATATAACCATCCTGGAGATGTTTTTCAAGCCCTTCGGCTTCTTTTTCCATGATTTTTTTTGCCAATCTCTCCTCCAGCCCTTTGGCTTCAGGTGTTTCGATAATTCTGGCCGGGCCAAACTGGGCCACTTTCCCCAGATACTCTTCCTGCAGAGCTCTGAGATATTGGTTCCGCGTCTTACCTGGCCATAAAAATATTAATTCCATTTTAAAATTGGTTTCTAATAAATAAATATTTATTGGTGAAATGTCAAGAGAAAAAATTAGAAATTTTCTAACTAATAGTCCAGCCTTGAAGCATCTGCCCAGAGTTTTTCCAGTGCATAATACTCCCTGGCTCTTTGGGAAAATATATGGACGATAAAGCTGCCGTAATCCAGAAGAATCCACTCGGCATTTTCCAGACCTTCAACCCCAAAAGGTTTAATGTTTTCTTTACGCAACTCTTCCTCAAGGCTTTGGTAAATAGCCACGTTCTGCCTGGAAGAATTACCGTGCATGATGATGAAATAATCAGTAAAAGTAGTCAGCTCTCGTAAGTCAAGTACACAGATTTCTTCAGCTTTCTTGGCCTGACTGATTTTTATCGATAATCGAACTTCTTTTGGCAGACTCCTTTTAGTAAACTTTTTTTCCTTTTCTTTCACCTGAATCTTCTTCTCCTTAACGATAAAGTTGGTGTTTATTTATATACTCTTCAACTTCCCTGGGCACCAGACCCGTGACCTGTAGTCCGGCTTGCAGCCGTTTCCTGATTTCCGAAGATGAGATGTTGAAGGCCTCGATTTCCAGTAAATAAACAATATTTACTGATAATTCTTTATCAGTCGGTTTCAGCGACTCGTCTATTCTGAAAAACTTTTCTGGCCCGATGTTTTCTATCACTCTTTTTATTAATTTTAGCTCGAAACCAGGCCGGCTGACAACTATAAAAGAACATTCTTTTAAAAGCTCTTTGTAGTCTTTCCAGGTTTCAATTTCCAAGAAAGCATCTGAACCGGCAATAAAATAGAATTTATCTTCCGGGCAAATTTCTTTCATTTTCCTTAAAGTCACAATAGAATAGGAGGGTTGGGGGGTTCTGATTTCCACATCAGAAGTCTGAAATTTCGGCTGACCCTGACAGGCAATTTCCACCATCTTCAGCCGGTCCTCAGCGGGAACCACGTCTTTCTGACTTTTGTGCGGCGGGATGTAGGAAGGTATAAAAAGAATTCTGTTTAGGGGAAAATATTTCAATACTTCCTTGGCAGCTTTAAGATGACCGCAATGAATCGGGTTAAAGGTGCCACCAAACAGTCCGGTTAGAGCCATCGCTCAGTCTATTCCTCCCTCATCTTTTCTTGAACTTTTGACTTTTTCAAGTTTTTGTTCTTCGAGCATTCTGGCCAGCAGATTAACCAGGTCTTTTAAGCTTTCACCGGTAAGAGCGGAGATGGCCAGAAAAGGTTTTTTCTCCCTCGCTGCCAGACTTTTGACCGCAGTCAATCGCTTTTTATCTTCACCCAGAAGGTCTATCTTATTGGCCACGATAATCTTTTGTCTTTCCAGCAGCTTCGGGTTAAAGACCTTAAGCTCTTGTTGAATCACCCGATAATCATTGACCGGGTCTCTTCCAGAATAAGGGGAAACATCTATCAGAAGAACCAGAATTCTGGTTCTTTCAATGTGTCTCAAAAATTGAATACCCAGGCCATGCCCCTGATGAGCACCCTCAATCAAGCCAGGTATATCTGCCACCACAAAGCTTCTGCCTTCATTGACATCAACCACCCCGAGATTGGGAATCAGGGTAGTAAAAGGATAATCAGCGACTAGCGGTTTGGCCGCCGAAATCTTGGAGATCAATGTTGACTTACCCACGTTAGGGAAGCCAACCAGCCCGACATCGGCAATCAGTTTTAATTCCAAAATTAATTCTTTCTCTTCCCCGGGCTTACCCTTTTCGAACTCTCTCGGAGTCTGATGTGTCGGTGTGGCAAAAGAAGCATTACCTTTTCCGCCTTTCCCTCCCTTAGCCACCAGGTAAATTTCTCTAGGTTTCAAAAAATCATGGAGAATCTCACCGCTAACGGCATCTTTAACCAAGGTACCAAGCGGGACTTTTAAATAAAGATCTTTGCCTCTTCTACCTTGCTTGTTTGATCCCTGACCGTTTGCCCCTTTCTTGGCTTTATTTATCGGATGAAATCTGAAATAAGCCAGAGTATTAAGGTTCGGATCACTAACCAGATAAATATTCCCACCATCTCCACCTCGACCGCCGTCAGGTCCACCTTTAGGAACACGATACTCCCGTCGAAAACTGAGACAACCATCTCCGCCCTTGCCAGCAATCAGAGTTACTTTTACTTGATCAACAAACAATTGAACACCCTTAGCGGCAAAAATTCGACGAATAAAAGAAAGCGGCGTTTCGTTATAATGTTCAGGGGTTTCTGGATTCCGGGAGTTGCTCCCATTTTAGGCGGTTGGCTCGGCTGTCTCCTCCACCGGGAAAACCGAGACAAACTTCCCCATCCTCCCTTTGTCTTCAAATTTAACCACCCCTCTGACCAGAGCAAACAGAGTATCATCTTTACCCCGGCCGACATTGAGACCAGCTTTGAAGGGTGTGCCTCTCTGACGGACGAGAATGGCACCGGCATTAACCATCTGGCCACCGAATCTTTTTACGCCCAAGCTCTTGGGTCGTGAATCTCTGCCGTTAACACCTGATCTTTTATGGGCCATGATCATTCCTCCTTACCCGGCTTTTTGGGCGGTGATTGTTCTGACTTCTTGGGGGATCTCGTTCTGGTTGTCTTTTTAGGAGCAGGCTTTTCTCCCCGTTCAGCCGTTGCCTTTTTCCTGGTTTTTTTGGGGGCAACCTCTTTTACTGGTTTTGCTACCTCTTTCACTTTACCACCGGCGAGGATCCCGACAATTTTAACCTTGGTCAGCAACTGCCGATGGCCTTTTGTCCGCTTGTAGCCTTTCCTTCTTTTTTTCTTGAAAACTATGACATGTTCATCTTTATATGTCTCCAGGACTTCGGCCCTCACCGCAGCTTTTTCTAGGTAGGGAGTCCCGACTTGAATTCTCTCGCCATCTTCCACTAAAAGCACCTGGCCGAAATTTACCAACTGGCCTTGTTGAGCCTCGAGTTTTTCAACAGAAAGGATGTCTCCTTCCTTGACTCGATACTGCTTGCCACCTGTTTTGATAACTGCAAACATGAGCGATCACCTTTCCTGGGGATAAAATTGAGTTTTAAATTTAACATAGAAGCCAACTTATGTCAACAATCCGGTTGACGTTAAGATTGTCATATAAACTGGTAGCCTGAAGGAAAGTAAAGGAAAGGAAAACAGGCCATAAACAAACCGCACTATCCTCTCCCTTGACAAAAAATCAGCTTTCTCTTAACTTAGTGGTAAGTTCAAGGCTGGGCGGTTAGCTCAGAGGCAGAGTGTCGGTCTTACAAACCGGAGGTCACTGGTTCGAACCCAGTACCGCCCACCACTCTCGATGAGGCTAACTCTGCAAGCAGGAAATGGGGATTCTTAAATGAAGGACAAAAAGCTTCTCATTGTTGAAGACGAGTTGCTCATTTCCCGTCATATTGAACAGATGGCTCAAAACCTTGGCTATCAGGTTGTGGAGGTAACTGATTCAGGCGAAGAGGCTCTGAATCTGGTAAGAGAGAAATCTCCTGACCTGGTCCTGATGGACATAAGACTTAAAGGAGCTGTCGATGGAATTGAAGCCGCCACCAGAATCTGGAAACAATATTCCATACCGATTGTTTATCTGACCGCTTATGCTGACGAAGATACATTGAAAAAGGCGACCTCAGCTGAACCGTTCGGATATCTGATTAAACCATTCGAAGAAAAAGAACTTCTAGTGGCTATAGAAATGGCTTTTTACAAACATCAGGTTGAAACCAGAATCAAAGATCAACAACGCTGGCTGAACGCTATCCTTTCCAGCATAGCTGACGGTGTTCTTTCAACTGATCACCTGGGCAGAGTAAATTTCATCAACCCGATTGGTGAAGACCTCCTGGGAAAAAGGTCCAGTCAAATCGCCAGGAAAAACTTAGAAGAAGTTTTTTTGATCCAGGATGAAGAAACTGGTAAAGTCACCGGGATTACCAAGGAGATAATCTCTTCCGGCCTGCCTAATAATAGGAACCTTTATCTTCTCAGAAGAGAAGACCGAATACCGGTAGAACTTAAGGCCTCTCTGATCAAAAATGAACAGAACGAAATCGTCGGTTCAGTCCTGATTTTTCGAGATATAACCTTGAGAAAACTCCAGGAGGAACGTCTGAGTTATTTAGCCATTCACGATTCCTTGACCGGTCTTCCCAATCGCCTTCTCTTCATCGATCGTCTGAAGATGAGCCTGGAGCAGGCTAAAAGGAAAAAGCTTAAAGTTGGGGTGTTGATGCTCGACCTTGATTTCTTCAAAACGATAAATGATACCTATGGACATTCTTTCGGTGATCTGGTGCTCATCAAAGCTGCTAAAAGACTGAGCCAGCTTCTGAGAAAATCAGACACCGTGGCTCGCTTCGGTGGAGATGAGTTTATGGTCTTGCTGGGCGAGCTGAGTTCAGTCTCAACCGGACTTCAGGTGGCTGATAGAATCGTTCAGGCTTTTAACCTGCCTTTTTCTATCGAAGGTCGGGCTATTATTTCGACTGCCAGTATCGGTCTGGCTATCTTTCCAGATGATGGAGAAGAAACAGAAGGACTGATAAAAAAAGCTGATATTGCCCTTTATGCCGCCAAGGAAGCCGGCCGTAATAACGTCAGACAGTATTCAGAATAAAGAACAGAAATTTATAGCTGTTAAAATTTTTTTTCTTTACTATAATTAATTTTTCTAATAATATTTTTCTGAACGCCTGGATGGAGTCAAAAGACAAATTGTCATCTGATAAAAAAACTTGTTCTGTGGATTTACCTTTTTATTGTTTGAATCTCTCCTCAGAGAAAATCTGGCTTTCAGAAGATTTACGTCTGGCCACTGGCCTGCCCAGAGAAAAGTCTGGCTGGTTAAATTATAAAAAATGGCTGGAACTGATTCATCCTCAAGACCGGGAAAAGGCCAACCTGATTGAGAGACAACCCGAATTTAAAAAAGGTTATTCAATAAAATATCGGCTAAAAACAAAGGAGAAGGCTTTTCAGACAATCAACGATTCCGGAGTGATGATTGCCGACGAGCAGCCGAATATCAGACACTTTTTTGGTTTTATATCTTTCCCCGATGACCTCAACCAATCACAGAAAATTCAACAGGCCCTTTATCAGATTGCCGGGTTGAGTGTTGAAATCGAAAACCTGTCTGAACTGCTTCAAACGATTCACCAGATCATCAAAAATCTAATGCCGGCAGAAAACTTTTATATAGCTATTTATGATAAAGATACCGGACTTCTTTCTTTCCCCTACTTCGTTGATGAATATGATTCGCCACCGCCGCCCAAGCCGTTGGGTCGCGGCTTGACGGAATATCTGCTGGCTACCGGCGAACCACTCCTGGCTTCTCCAGAAGTCTTCGCCCGCCTGGAAGCAGAAGGTAAAGTTGAGTCCATAGGAGCTCCTTCCGTTGATTGGCTTGGAATCCCCCTTAAAGTCAAAGATGAAATATTCGGGGTAATGGTGGTCCAGAGTTATACCGAAGGCGTCAGATATACAGAAGAACATCTCCAGATGCTCTCGTTTGTCGCCAATCAGGCGGCCTTAGTCATCAAAAAGAATCTGGCAGAAGAAGCCCGACGGGAAACAGAAAAACTCTTAGTTGATTTTTTTGCTTCCATCCAGGATGGCATCTCGATACTCGATCTTGAAATGAACATTGTCAGGGTCAATCCAGTAATGGAAAAATGGTACGCCCATGCCCTACCCCTGGTCGGCAAAAAATGCTATCTGGCCTATCACGGCAGAGATAATTTTTGTCACCTCTGCCCGAGCTTGAAAACTCTAAGGACCTTAGCCCCGGCCAGCGAAATTGTCCCGAAAACAGGGAAGGGTGGTCAAACTCTCGGCTGGCTGGAACTCTTTTCTTTTCCCCTGGTCGATCTCAAAACTGGCAAGCTCAAGGGTGTTATTGAATATGTCCGCGATATTACTGAAAAGAAAAAGGCTCAAGATGCTTTATTATCTTCTTTAAAAGAAAAGGAAATATTGCTTAAAGAAATCCATCACCGCGTTAAGAATAATATGCAGATTATGTCTTCATTACTCAGCCTCCAGTCGCAGTATCTTAAAGACAGAGAAGCTCAGGTAGCTCTTAAAGAATGCCAGAACCGAATTCATTCTATGGCTCTGGTTCACGAGAAACTGTACCGGGAAAAAGATCTATCTTCGATCGACTTCCACGATTATGCCGAGAAACTGGTTGTTCATCTTTTCCAGATTTTTAATGTCCGGACAGAAGAAATTTCTCCTTCTATAAAAATAAGCGCACCCCGTCTAACGGTTGACATCGCCATCCCCTTAGGATTAATTGTAACCGAACTGGTCAGCAACAGTTTGCAGCACGCCTTTCCCGCCGGAACCAGAGGTCGGGTTGAAATTATTTTATTTCAGGAGAAAAACAATCTTATTCTTCAGGTCAAAGACAATGGCCGCGGTTTTGAACCGGCGGCTCATAGCAGATTCGGATTGGAAATAGTCAGACTATTATCGACTCAGCTCGGTGGTCGTTTCGCTCTCGAGAGCCTGCCCCAAAAAGGGACCGGAGCAGAAGTTGTTTTCCCGTTTCCCGGCCAGGTTTCTGAACGAAACTGAACTTCTTCAGCTTAGTCTCAGGTTAAAAGGGCGATTTTTTTGTTGCAGAGAAATCAGTTAATTTATAAAATATTAAAAAGGGCGTTTTTGAAAAATGAGTAGAGCAAAAATTCTTATCGTCGAAGACGAGAATCTGGTGGCCCGCGACCTCCTCAATATGGTCAGGACCCTTGGTTATGAAGTAACTGATGTCGTTCAGACGGGTGAAGCAGCTCTTAAAAGCATAAATCAAAGGCCGCCGGATCTGGCTCTGATGGATATCGTTCTTAAAGGTAACGCTGACGGCATTTCTGTAGCTTCTGTCCTCTGGGAAGAATACTCTATTCCAGTTGTTTACATCACTTCTTTCGCTGACGATCTGACCTTTGAAAGAGCCAAACTGACCGAACCTTTCGGCTATCTGCTGAAACCTTTTGAAGAACGAGAACTGGAACTGACTATCGAGACGGCTCTCTACAAAGCCAGGATGCAGGTTTTGCTCAAAGAGAAAGAACAGTGGTTATCCACTATCCTGAGAAGTATCGGTGATGGCATAATAGTCATTAACCGGGAGAAAAGAATTTCTTTTATAAATCCGGTGGCCGAGAAAATAACTGGCTGGAGAGACAGAGAAGCTATTGGTCAGCCTTTAGGCCAGGTTTTTAAATTGAAAGAAATATCATCCTCAAAGCAGACTAAGGCGTTCTCAGAGATTCATGAAAATATTTTGCTCTCAAAAGAGGGCCGGGAAATCCCCGTTGAGCAAACGGTTACTCCTTTGCCTGAAGAAAAAGGCAAGGGCGCCGGCAAGGTTATTGTCTTCAGAGACATCTCTTCGCGCAAAAAGGTAGAAAAAGAGCTTCAGGAAAGCTGGGCCAGACTCCATCGTACCCTGGAAGGAACCATCCAGGCCATCTCGTCCACCATAGAAATGCGCGACCCATACACAGCCGGACATCAGCGACGGGTGGCCAGACTGGCTGAAGCCATCGCCAGAGAACTCAAACTACCTGCCTTCCAGGTTGAAGGCATAAAATTTGCCGCAGAAATTCATGATATAGGAAAAATATATATCCCGGCTGAAATATTAAGCAAACCCACCAAACTATCAGACCTGGAATACACCATCATCAAGACCCATCCTCAGGCGGGTTATGAAATCCTGAAAAATATTGAATTCCCCTGGCCTATAGACCTGATTGTTCTGCAGCACCACGAAAGAATAAATGGTTCCGGTTATCCTAATGCCCTTAAAGACGGAGAAATTCTTCTGGAAGCTAAAATTCTTTCTGTGGCTGATGTGGTCGAAGCCATGTCTTCTCACCGTCCCTACCGACCATCTTTTGGAATCGACAAAGCTTTAGAAGAGATCAATATGAATAGAGGAATTCTTTACGATTCTCAGGTGGTTGATACCTGTCTAAAACTTTTTTCTGAAGAAAGATTCTCGTTTGAATAGCTATTTGCTTTCCAATCTTCCTTTAATCCAAACAAAAATAGCGCCCCCGACGGGATTCGAACCCGTGTTGCCGCCTTGAAAGGGCGATGTCCTAGGCCGGGCTAGACGACAGGGGCGCAAGTGAGCCGTGCTGGACTCGAACCAGCGACACCCGGCTTAAAAGGCCGGTGCTCTCCCTCTGAGCTAACGGCCCCTTGGTGAAAATAGCATGAAAATTATTTATAGCTGAAAATCGAAAAAAGTCAACAAGTCTACCTACTTTTCTTTAGGTTTATTTACCAATCAACTTACAGATTCGAATTTAACAATTATCCAGCGACCGTTGTATGGCTTCCCGGCTTCATCTTTCAGCAGATATCTTCTGAGAAGGACTTTATATTTCTTCTCGGCCCCAGCTTTAGTTTTAACATTGAGGATCAGTTCTTTAGAATGAACTTCACCCTGCATATCTCTGACTGTAGGCAGATTTCTGATACCAAGGGAAAACAGAGTGATTTCTTCTTCTTTAGCCGTAACTTCTTTAGTCTCAGTGTATTGTTTCTGGAGTTCTTTGTGAAGATTATATTCGGCATCATACTTTGCCTGAAGCTCATCAACTTTCTTCTTTAAGGCTGACTTAGCACCAGCAGTTCTGGCATTATCCAGTTCTTCCTTGGCTGTATCCAGAGCATCTTTGGCATCAACAACCGGACCGACATGATCATCCATTTTCTTCTTGGCTTCGAGTTCTTTTTTGTTCAGCTCAGGCAAAATAGCCGGTTCAACTTTTTCCGGAGTAATATTGACTACCTGATAATTGGCAGCTTCGATAGCCAAAGGCTCAACAGCCATCGCGGCCATCGTTTGATTATCTTTCATCGAAACTGCATGGAAATATTTATCCACCAATGTTTTTTCCGGGGCTGATGAGCAGGCTGAATAAGCTAAGATAGCCAGAATAGTAAGACCGATCAACCAAAGGCTTTTATTTTTCATTCTTCCTCCTTCCTCTGATAATCATTTCATACTTATTATTTTTTAAATTTAAATTTTTTTCAAGTAAAAATGCAAATTTTAATAATTTTGATTCGGCAAAAGACCGGCCAACCACCTGAAGGCCAAGGGGAAGCCCCCCATTGGTGAAACCTGAAGGAATAGATAAACCTGGAATTCCAGCCAGGTTAGCCGCCACAGTAAAATAATCCTGAAGGTACATGGAAATCGGGTCCTGTTTCTCTCCAAGTTTAAAAGCTGGCTCGGGAGTGGTCGGAATCACAATAAAATCAACTTTTTTAAAGGCTTCAGCCAATTCTCTGGCGATTGCCTGACGGGCCTGAGCCGCCTTCGCATAATAAGCCTCATAATATCCTGAACTCAAAGCAAAGGTGCCCAGAAGGATTCTTCTTTTGACTTCACTGCCAAAGCCCAGCGTTCTGGTCTTCAGGTACATCTCTGAGAGTTCCCGTGATTCAGCCCTGAATCCATAACGCACACCATCATACCTGGCTAAGTTGGAGCTGGCTTCTGAAGGGGCAATCACATAATAGCAAGGCAAAGCGTATTCCCAGGAAGGAAAACTCATTCTTTGAACTTCAATCCCCAGACCTTCTATTAATTTCAGAATTTCTTGATAATTGCTGATTACTTCTTGGCTCACTCCACTTAACGAATTATTATCAAGCACTCCGACTCTGATTTTAGAAAGAGGAACTTTAAACTCCGCTGGATAATCAGGGACAGGAAGCGGAGAAGAAGTTGAATCCTGGCGGTCAAAGCCAGCAATCACCGAAGTAATCAAGGCACAATCTTCAACTGATCTGGTAAGTGGCCCAATCTGGTCGAGAGAAGAGGCAAAGGCTACAAGGCCATATCGGGATACCCGGCCATAAGTTGGCTTTAAACCGACCACTCCACAAAAAGCAGCCGGCTGGCGGACCGAACCACCGGTATCTGAACCAAGGGCAGCCATAGCTTCAAAGGCAGCCACCGCGGCGGCTGAACCACCACTCGACCCGCCTGGCACTCTCTCGGTATCCCAGGGGTTTCTGGTGGGGAAAAAAGCAGAATTCTCGGTAGATGAACCCATAGCGAACTCATCAAGGTTAGTCTTCCCGATGATCACCGCATCTTCAGCTTCCAGTCGGTCGATGACGGTAGCATTGTAAGGCGGGATGAAATTTTCCAGGATCCTGGAAGCACAGGTGGTTCGGATTCCCTTAGTTACAATGTTATCCTTGATGGCAATTATCGCCCCGGCTAATTGGCCTTTTTCCTTTTTTGAATCTATTTCTCTCGCCCTGGCCAGAGCTTTATCGAAAGCATAAGTCAGATAAGCTTTAATTTTTTGGTCTTCCTGCTCGATGCGGGCCATATAATCTTCAACAATTTCAACCACCCGGACTTCCCCTTTTTTGACCAGGCTAACCGCTTCCACCAATCCGAGCTCAAACAGTTTCATTTTCCTTGGAGCACCCTGGGGACCTTGATAAAATCAGCGTCTTTCGCCGGAGACATGGCCAACACTTCTTCCTGCGGCAGAGATTCCTGGATCTTGTCTTCTTCCAGCCTCAATGAAAACTCAACTGGAGTGTATTTTTCTTCTTCTTCCATTTTCAGGTTGGCCAGCTGCCCGACCCAATCGATTATCTTTTCCATCTGACTGGGCAGGGTTTTTCTTTCTTCTTCTGTCAGTTCCAGGTAGGCCAGAGCACTGAGATGTTCAAGATCGATTTTCATGTTAAGCATTATAGAAAATAGCCAGGAATTTAACAATAGCAAATATTTTGGAAAATGCCAGATTTATGCTATAAATACTGCTAATATTTATGCTGGGGTATGATATGGATTTAATAAAGAAAATACTGCAAAAAGATGGCGGAGACCTGACCAGGCTGATCGACATTCTCAAAGAAATTCAGACAGAGAAAGGCTTCATCTCAGAAAAGGCAGTTGAACTTGTCGGCCGGGAACTTAAAATCTCCAGAGCCGAAGTAGAAGGAGTCATCAGCTTTTATCATTTTTTATCCGATAAACCCCTCGGCAAATATGTTGTTTATCTCAACAATTCCATAACTTCAGAAATGGCTGGACGGGAAAAAGTTGCCCGGGCGCTGGAAAAAGAAACCGGCTGTGCTTTTAGCCAGACTTCCCCTGACGGGTTGATCACTTTATTCGAAACCTCCTGCATCGGGATGAACGACCAGGAACCGGCGGCAATTATCAACGGAGTAGTCTTTACCTGCCTGAATGACGAAAAAGTTAAAAAAATCGTGGCCTGGATGAAAGAAGGTAAAGACGTCCAGGAAATGGTCGAAGAATTTGGCGATGGGGCCAATCAGCACGAACTGGTCAGAGCCATGGTCAAAAATAATATCCGAAAGCCCGGGCCGGTTCTTTTTGGCGATTACACCGCCGGAGAGGCCATTACTAAAGCCTTAAAAATGAGCCCGGAAGCAGTCATCGAAGAAGTTAAAAAAGCTAACCTGCTCGGACGCGGGGGGGCCGGCTTTCCCACCGGACTGAAATGGGAATTCTGCCGCCAGGAAAAAAGCCCCGAACATTATGTCATCTGTAATGCTGATGAAGGCGAACCCGGAACCTTCAAAGACCGGGTCCTCCTGACTGAAAGACCGGAGATGGTTTTTGAAGGGATGGCTATCGCCGGCTATGCTGTTGGCGCCAGATTAGGAATCCTTTACCTGCGGCATGAATATAGCTACCTCAGAAAATATCTTGAATACATTTTGGACAAAATGCGGCAGCAGGGTTTCCTTGGGAAAAATATCGCCGGTAAAGGGTTTGACTTTGATATTGAGATAAAATCAGGGGCCGGAGCTTATGTCTGCGGTGAAGAATCAGCCCTGATTGAATCAGCTGAAGGTAAACGAGGTGAGCCCCGGGACCGGCCTCCGTTCCCGGTGCAGAAAGGTTTTCTCAACCAGCCAACCACGGTGAACAACGTCGAGACCTTAGCCACAGCCACCCAGATTATCGTTCGCGGCGCCGGCTGGTTCAGATCGATGGGAACTCCGGTTTCGGCCGGGACAAAGCTTCTCAGCATTTCCGGAGACTGTGAGACACCCGGTATTTATGAAGTGGAATTTGGCCTGACCATAAAAGAACTTCTGGAAATGATCGGCGCTAAAGACACCTTAGCTGTCCAGGTAGGTGGCCCCTCCGGTCAGTGTCTTTCTGAATCCGGATTCGGTCGCAAAATCTGTTATTCTGACTTAGCCACCGGCGGTTCTATAATTATCTTTAATAAAAGCCGTGACCTTTTTGCTGTCGTCCGCAATTTCCTTGAGTTTTTCATAGAAGAAAGCTGCGGCTGGTGTGTTCCCTGCAGAGCCGGTAATGTGCTGCTGAAGAAAAAATTCGAAAAGATTGTTTCAGGTTTCGGGACGAAACAGGATCTGACAGAAATTGAAACCTTGGGAAAAATCATTAAGTCAACGAGCCGCTGCGGTCTCGGTCAGACTTCACCCAACCCGATTCTGACTACACTTACAAATTTCAGAGAACTATACGAAAGCCGGATAAACAAAGAGGCTGATTTCGTTCCAGGGTTTGATCTCAACCGGGCGGTGGCTGAAGCCTGTGCGCTCACCGGAAGAAAATTTCAGGAGGAAAGCGAACATGCCTGATAAAATAAAATTCACCATAGATGGTAAAGAATGCCTGGCTGAACCTGGGCAGACTATCTACGAAGCGGCCAAGGCCAACGGTGTTTATATCCCCGTTCTCTGCCATTATGAAGGACTCAAGCCGGTCGGCAGCTGCCGCATCTGTTCAGTCCGGGTAAACGGTCGATTGATGGCTTCCTGCACCCAACCGGTAACTGAAGGCCTGGTTATCGAAAACGCGGTGCCAGAAGTGGAAGAATACCGCAAAGCCATCATCGAGATGCTGTTGGTTGAAGGAAACCATTTCTGCCCGACCTGTGAAAAAAGCGGTAACTGCGAGCTTCAGGCATTAGCTTACCGCTATCAGATTATGGTACCGCAATTCCCTTATCTTTTCCCGAAACGAGAGATTGAAGCTTACCCCGGATTTTTGCTTGAGCACAACCGCTGCATTCAGTGTCAGCGCTGTGTTCGGGCTATTCAGACCAGAGATGGCCAGAAAATATTTACCATGAAAAACCGTTCCAAAGACGTCCGGGTCAATGTCGATAGAAAGCTGGCCGCTAAAATGGGCGAAGACCAGATTCAGAAAGCTATGGATATCTGCCCGGTGGGGGCAATTTTGAAAAAAGAAGTTGGCTTTCGTCTGCCAATCGGAAAACGTAAATATGACCACAAACCCATCGGAAGCGAAATTGAAGATAAGAAATAATGAAATAATGAGGTAAAAAGATGAGTAAACCGGTAATCGCTACCGCTTCCTTAGCCGGTTGTTTCGGCTGCCATATGTCTCTACTGGACATTGATGAAAGGTTTCTGGATTTAATAGAACTGGTGGAGTTTGACAAATCCCCCATAGACGACCTTAAGAATTTTTCCCGTCCGGTTGATATTGGACTGATTGAAGGCGGCTGCAGCAATACAGAAAACGTGGAAGTGCTGCGCTACTTTAGAAAGAACTGCAAAATCCTGATTTCGGTAGGCGAGTGTGCAGTAATGGGTGGATTGCCCGCTATGCGCAACACCATTCCCCTTAAAGAATGCTTAGAAGAAGCTTATCTAAACTCGCCAACTGTAGCCCCTGAGGATCGGTTGCTCCCTAATGATGAAGACCTTCCTCTTCTTCTTGACCGGGTTTATCCCTGTCATGAGATTGTCAAAATAGACTATTTCTTGCCTGGCTGTCCGCCATCGGCTGACCTTATCTGGGAAGCCCTAAACGCTCTTATTCAGGGAAGGCCGATGAAACTTGATTATCCGCTGATTAAATACGACTGAAGGATGTAAGACAATGGCCAGAAAAATAACCATTGAACCAGTAACCAGAGTTGAAGGACACGGGAAGGTAACAATTCATCTTGATGATAACGGCCGGGTGGTCGAGTCGCGTTTTCACGTAGTTGAATTCAGGGGGTTTGAACGCTTTGTCCAGGGCCGGCCCTACTGGGAAATCCCTGTCCTGGTTCAGCGCCTCTGCGGAATCTGTCCGGTCAGCCATCATCTGGCTGGAGCCAAGGCGATGGACATCATCGTGGGTGCTTCTCCAGAGAAACTGCCGCCGACAGCTGAGAAAATCAGAAGGTTGATGCATTACGGCCAGATTCTTCAATCCCACGCTCTGCATTTCTTCTACTTAGCTTCACCCGACCTGCTTTTTGGCTTTGATGCCGACCCGGCCGTCAGAAACATCATCGGTGTGGCTAAATTCCACAAAGAAATCGCCCTCCGCGGGGTCATCCTGAGGAAATTCGGACAGGAAATAATCAAAGCCACAGCCGGAAAGAAAATCCACGGCACCGGAGCCATTCCCGGCGGCGTCAACAAAAGCCTGACCCCGGAAGAAAGAGATTATTTTCTCCAATCTCCTGACCCCTACAATATCGATAAGATAATCGAATGGGCTCAGGAAGCTATTGATATTTTTAAGAAAATCCACAAAGAGAACCAAGACCTGCTCGACAATTTTGCCAATTTCCCTTCCAATCATCTGAGCTTAGTCCGGAAAGATGGCGCTCTGGACTTTTACCATGGCGTGCT